>LXOW01324736.1_pt2 | contig 58287 bp, 30 predicted proteins | sample 1368591 | NCBI WGS metagenome assembly LXOW01 (sample SAMN04884650, study PRJNA319009) | bovine gut metagenome | isolation source: Cow rumen | host: Bos taurus | place: Italy: Legnaro (PD) | collected 2014-07-09
GCTGATTCACCTTATCTTTTTATAGAGAGGTTGGTAGCGTCCTGCACCAACCTCCATTTATTTTACGAGTATCTTTTTCCCGTCAACGATGTTTATTCCTTTCTGAAAAGCTTTCAGAGACTGTCCCTGAAGATTATAGACAGAAGAACGGGTTGACGTTCCGTCAGTATTTGCTGCTACAGGGATAATGCCTGAAGCTGATGGGTCGGTATAGTCAATCTGCTTCAACGAGACAGTGGCAGCATCGGCAATCGAGATGTTGAATACAAACATAGCTGTGGCATACTCTGAAGGCGTTTTGCGATAACGGAGTGCCTGTCGGATCGTGTACTGCGAGCCGATGGCACATCTGCCAGGATACTGTCCGAGGGTAAACGTAAGTGAACTTGGGGAGAATTCTGAGAAGATATGGCCAGCCGAATAGGAACAGACAGTGCCTGATGCATTAAACCAATGTCCGTAACCATTAGCTGTTGATCCGCTTTCTGCCAGGGTTCCATCTGCGTTGGCTGCATAAAACATGATGCGACGGTTACCAGGACCTTGATTTGACCAGGTCATCATCTTTGAACTGATGTCTGTTGTCTGCATCTGAAAAGCGGTTCCCAGCGTTGCTGCAGCATTGCCAGAGACACTTACAGTGGTGCCTGAATAGCCTACGGCATCGGCAGGAAAGGTCACGTCGTAGGTGAATGTGACATCAGCAATGGTCCGATCGTCGAGTGTAGGACTGGCATAGACCACAGCACTGGCGTCAATGTCAGTACCTTCAAGGCGGAAACTATATGGCCACATGTCATCGCCCTCAATGGTGTCATCCCACTTATGCTTTTGATACGACTTCAAGGCAGGAGATACGACAAGCCACATCCGGCTAACACCTTCAGGCACTGTGAAACGATAGTCTTCTGTAACACCATTCTTTGTACCTTGACAATAGACACTGTCTTCAGAGAAATACTGGCGTGTGCCATCCTTCATCAGTGCGACATAACCCATACGGAATCCACGGGCTGCGCGGGCACCACCATTGACATAGTTACGGCGTTGAATCTTCGTATAGACACTATTGCCGTCATAGTATTCGCCCGGATCGGCATCAAGCAGCGCAGAGGCTACAGCTAGACCTGTCAGATGCGTCGTCACCTCAGTGCCAGCCACCGGTACTTCTAGTGGTATGACGTTAAATCCGGTGCCTTGTGGACAACTGGCCAGTGCCACTTGATATTCATGGTCGCCAGTGAGCACACAACGGTATTCAAAGTTTCCAATATACGGATCACGATAGGGCTTGCATACTTCGTAGTCCCAGGTTACACAACGACAGGCATAGTCGAAATAGAGTGCATAAAGATCGCGGACAGAGAGATTCTTCAGTGCCATCAGCGCCATATTGAAATCTGAGCCATCGTGCTCTTTCTGACCTACCATCGGTTGGTTCCATACCTGCGCAACGGTGGTGATATCGTTGTAGTGATCGCAGAGATAATAGTGGAACCAGTATGACTGGTAGCGATGCCATTCATGTGAGAAGGCGTAGTTATGGGAATGTCGGAAGATAGGCACGTAAGGCCCATAGCTCTGACTGAACATTTCTTCTGGATACGACTGGCATGCCTGCCACTGGGCCGTCTGCTCCCAGATGGCCTGACCATTTCCGCAAGCCAGATGGAAACCTGTATTGTCGGTTGTCGAATTCTGGTGATTATTGTGCTCGGAGAAACACATGTAGTGGAAGGAGTGCCCTACCTCATGGGCTACGCTGTGGCCTACTGGCTTGCAAGGGGCGGGATTCACCCAAAGGGCGTTGATCTGAAAATCGTAGCCGGCACCGTAACAGGCCCACTCGCTGGAGTGGAGGATGAGCACCATCATCTTATATTTGTTAAGATTCGTCGTTGTCGTATCCACAAAGCCTAACTTCTGATACTCCAAGTCGTAATACTCCTGACACTTTTTTAGCAAGTCGTCGATATCGACATAATAGAAATCATTCTTAGCAAGTTCCGATGGTTTCTTGTTGCCATATCCTTTTTCCCAGAAGATGATAATATCATCATTCTCGATGGATCGGGTCTTCGACCAGTTATACTCGGCATTGGGGTCGCTCTCCTTATAGAGCCCGTTGCCCGACCATTTCCATTCCTCCGGGATGTAAACGGTCTTGGTTCCGCTCGGTTTGTTGCTGGTTGTCGGTGACGCAGCAGGTTCAGGGATGTTGGCAATAAGTTTACTCATGAAGTCGCAACGGTTTAGCAACCACTGGTGCATCTTCTCAACTTCGGTATCGAAGTGCTTCCCACTAATGGGCCAGCGGCGTTCCTCGCGTTCCATTGGCCCCTGCCGGAGGTTCTTGACGTATGCCATACACTCGTCCCAGCACTGAGCGACAATACTATCTTTGACAGATGCCCAATGGGCCTTGTAGGCCTTAACGAACTCTGGACAGCCGAAGAGGTCGGTAAAAAACTGGGGCACATAGCTGTAGTTGCCATTGCGCTTCAGGGGATCGCTGCCCATTACTGTCTCGCGGTAGTTGGTAAAAAATGTATGCCCCGTGGTCATATTTGCCCAATCGAAGTCGTAGCCGGCATCAAAGTCCCAGAGAGGTCCCATGAACCATTTGCCATCACCATCCTTATGCATATAGATAGAACGTGGAGCCGACAACTCTACATTGTAAACAAACTCCTGTATCTGCAGATATTTAATGAATGAGGGGATATCAAGCAATTTTTCCACAAGGGGATAATCCTTGGCTTTGATAGCTTGCTCTAATTTTGCTAATTCTGCCTTGACGGAATCACAGGTGTTAGGTGTAAAATATTCATCGTCGGGGTATTTCACAGCCACTGGCATTCGATAACCCTTTGACCAGAAATTGTCCACGGCATTAGGACTTTCGGCAGGACCGTCATCGACATCAAGCGAGATGAGAATGCCGTGCTCGTCACTGACGTTGACACGGTTTTTGTTCTGCTGGACTTGCTCTGTAAGCTGATAAACGCCCTTGTAGTTACCATTTAGATATAGTTCCACGTAACGGGTGTGATTGGTGAAGGGCAGTCCGAGTTTGTGACCCATGGCAAAAGCGAAGGTGTTCATCAGGTCGGTGACATCGCGGTAGTTAGCCAGTAATACCCAACTTTTGGCCTTGGCCAGTCCGAGCACTTCTTTCTTTTCCTCCAGTTTGAGACGATAGGACTTCTTGGCATACCACAGCCAGGAACTGTTGCCGCGGCCCCTTATTTGTGCAGCGACAGAAAGATCGGGGTATGCGTCCTGTCCGTCCAGTGACAGGGTACAGTCGGTGTAGTTCTCCTTTGAGGTGATGTCGGAGCCATTGGTAGTAGTGATGTAGAGTTGATACACCTTGTAGGCATCCATTGACTCAGTGCTGTTGGCCGATAAGAAGACCAGTAGGGGTATCACAAATAAAATAAGTTTTTTCATTATAATTACCAAATCCTTTATTATTCTTTTGCTGCAAAAGTACAAATACTCTGCAAACTATCCTACAACAATCGCCCAAGAAAATGCTAAAATAATCCAGTTTTATAGCAATCCCCATTAGTTTGGACGATTTTTTGAGTGCTTTTAGACGATATTGGCACATGAATTGCTTTTTTATGACTACTTTTGTGCCATGAAACAATTACAGACGATGAAAAAGATGACAATGTCAGGCCTCATGACTGTCCTGATGCTCACTGGTGCTTCAGCCAATAACAACCGTAGCATCGTGAGTGTAGAGCGTGTCAGCATAGAGACTCCTGCAGGCAATGCACCACAGTTACCCTATCAGCTGTGGGTGAAGTATTCTGACGACTATGGCGAATACCGTCAGGTAAAGTGGCTCAACGCATCGGAAGCTACTGAGAAGGCGGAAGCGAACCCTGCCATCAATCCAGTTGGTACCATATATAAAATACGCGGGTTCATCATCGGCGACAACTCAACGACACACGGTTACCCCGTTTCGGCTGAAGTGACTGTTGTGAAAAGCGACAAGTGTAAAGTGACAAGCAGCAAACCTGTGGCTGAGACACTGCCCCTCAGCGGGGTGAGCATCGACGGGAAGAACCGTTTGACGTGGAACCGTGATCTTGATATCGACCAGCTTATCAGCCTGCCTGTCAAGCAACAGCTCTATAACTACCGCGACACCTACGGTCTCTCCACAGAAGGCTACCCTGAATCAGACGGTTGGGACTCGCCTACAACAAAGCTGAAGGGCCACGGCTCCGGACATTACATGTCGGCATTGGCGATGGCCTTTGCCAGCTGTCAGGACAAAGCGAAGAAAGACATCCTGCGCAAGAATATCACAGAGATGGTCAACGAGCTGCGCCAGTGCCAGGAACAGACTTTCGTTTGGAACGAAAAGCTAGGGCGCTATTGGGAAGCACGCGATTTTGCGCCTGAAGAAGAATTGAAGGAGATGAAAGGTACCTGGGCCGATTTCGACCGCTATAAGAAAGATTGCAGGAAATACGGCTACGGCTATCTGAATGCCATTCCTGCCCAGCATTGCGTCCTTATAGAGATGTATCGCGCCTACAATAACGAAAACTGGGTGTGGGCTCCCTATTATTCTGTACACAAACAACTGGCCGGTCTTATTGATATTGCTACCTATATCGATGATAAAGCTGTAGCCGATAAAGCACTACTGACGGCTAAGGATATGGGGCTGTGGGTATGGAACCGGCTCCACTATCGCACTTACGTGAAGAGTGACGGACGTCAGGACGAGCGGCGAGCACGTCCTGGCAACCGTTACGAGATGTGGAACATGTACATTGCCGGTGAAGTGGGCGGTATGGCTGAGTCATTGGCACGTCTGTCAGAGATGACGGGAACAACGGAAGAGAAGAACCGTCTGCTGGAGGCCGCCAACTACTTCGACAGCCCGGCCTTTTTCGATCCGCTGTCCAAGAACATTGACGCCATCCGTACGCGTCATGCCAACCAGCATATACCAATGGTAACGGGCGCGCTGCGCTCTTTCCGTGGTAACAACAATCCCTATTATTACAACCTGGCAAAGAACTTCTGGACGTTGATTCAGGGACGTTACCGCTATGCAATGGGGGGTGTGGGCAACGGCGAGATGTTCCGTCAGCCCTACTCACAGATTACCTCGATGTGTACGAATGTCACCCACTGGGGAGGCCACGAACAGCATGAACCTACCATGAACGAGACCTGCTGTGCCTACAACTTGGCCAAGCTGACGAAGGATTTGAACTGCTACGACCCCGACGATGCCCGCTATATGGACTACTATGAGCGTGTGCTATACAACCAGATTATCGGTTCCGTGAACCCACGTCAGTACCAGACCGTCTATCAGTATGCAGTAGGACTTGATGCCTCGAAACCTTGGGGCAATGAGACACCTCAGTCCACTTGTTGTGGCGGCACAGGTGTGGAGAACCATGTCAAATATCAGGAGGCTGCCTATTTCGTCAGTGACAACACGATATGGGTGGCGCTCTATATGCCAACTACTGCCCACTGGAAACAGAAAGGTGTCATCATCAAGCAGGAGTGTCAATGGCCGGCAGAGCGTTCCACGATCCGCATTGAGAAATCTCACTCCTCACTCCCAACTCCTCACTCCTCGGAATTCTCCATGAAACTTCGCGTGCCTTATTGGGCTACTGTGGGCTTTGATATCAAGTTGAACGGAAAAAGTATTGCCAAGACCTATCAGCCCAGCAGCTATGTGGAGATTCCTTCCCGACAGTGGAAAGATGGTGATGTCGTAGAGGTGGTGATGCCATTCTCCAGACACATCGACTTCGGCCCAGATAAGATGGAAGGCCATTGGGTAGGTGCATTCATGCGCGGTCCGTTGGTAATGGTAGCCACCGGCATCAAGACGTGGAACGAGGCTACCGTTGATGTGAACCATGATCTGAGCAACTTTATTCCTGACTATGACGGCGACCAGCACCTGACGCACTATTTCCGTATCAATCTTCCCGATGTCCCTGCGACCAATATGACCAGCGGTGAGGCTGTCGACAAATCCCAGCTCCGCGAGTTGCTGCTGATAGCCAAGATCCGTTGCGATGAACAGCAGGCCTGGAACGCGCTGACGGTGAAAGTGCCGGAGTATGCACCATGGGCCATTCACGGTTTCACGCGTATGGAGCAGCAATATGCCAAGGCCCAGCCCTATATGGAAGCGCCTGAAGACCGCTATACGCAAGAGGAGATTGACAACGTGGCCTCAGCCCTGAATGCCATTATCAACACCATGCGACCTGGCAACCTGCCCGAACTGGAAGATCTCGACGAGCTGCAGCAGTTGCTTGAACAGGCCAAGAGGCTTCCTGAAGGCGACGAGAAGGTTAATCGTGCTGTTTCCTACGCAGGAATGGTCATCCGTTATGTCAGCGACGGAAGCGGCACGATGGACATGATTCAGCGAGCCACCAAACAATTGAAGGAAGTTCTCGATAGTGTCAGTGTTAAAGATGAGAGTATCATCACGAAGGAGAGCTACCTGCGAGCCTTTGCTGTCAGGGAAAAGTATTCAGGAAAGGTAAAGAATGGCGATGTTGCAGTTCACGTCAAACATGGCGAGCATAAGTTTTGGTACTCAGTCTCCGACGGTTCTCGACAGATGTTCAAGGAGATTGATGCAGAACGCCAGACTGTAACATTGTTGCCAGGAAACCCAGCGCCGCCCAAAGAACATAAGCAAAACGAGCCGAAACGCCACTGGATGGAAGTGCCCGACGAAAAAGACGGTATACAGACATCGCCTGACGGAAAGCTACAAGTATTTTACCGTGCTGGCAACTTATGGGTCACACATGATGGGCAGAGCCGGCCGCTGACCACCAATGGCGACTCAGCATACTATTATTCTGCCTGGGGAACGTTCTCGCCCGACAGCCGTTACTTTGCAACAGTACGCATCAAACCTGCGCCCAAACATTATGTCTATTACGTAGAGTCGTCCCCAAAGAACCGGCTGGAGCCGTTGCTTCACAAGCAGGAGTATGCTAAGCCCGGCGACTCTCTGAACTACCGTGTACCAGTCATTATAGAAATGAGTACCGGTCGTGTCGTTGAACCTTCAACAGAATTGTTCAGTCAGCAGTATTACGTGTCTGCACCAAAATGGGATGCCGATGGAGAGCATGTAACCTTTGAGTTCAACGAACGTGGTCACAAGACCTTCCGTGTACTTGAGCTGTCGGCCAAGACAGGAAAGGTTCGCTGTCTGATTGAAGAAAAAAACGACAAGTATATCAACTATAACAGACAATTCCGCTACGACTTCAAGAATGGCAAATATATCCTCTGGACTAGTGAACGGGACGGACACAACCACATCTACCTCTACGATCGGCATACGGGACATTTGGTACGACAAGTGACGCACGGCGAATACTACGTTCGCGAGATACAGCACGTCGATGAGAAGCGTGGCATCATTTATTTCTCTGCCAATGGTCATACCGGCCTGCGCCTCAGCGACAGACAACATACGATTGAGGATCCATACCTGATACATTACTATAAGGTGGAACTCAGCGGTCATCGCCTTACCTGTCTGACACCCGAAGAGGGCAACCACCAGGTGACTTACACCGACGATATGGCTTATCTGGTTGACACGTATTCAACCATCACAACACCCCCCGTCTGTGTATTACGCTCAGGAAAAGACGGACGTGTGCTGAAAACCATCGAGACTGCCGACATCAGCTCGCTTGAGGCCGAAGGATGGAAAGCCCCAGAGGTATTTGTGGCCAAAGGTCGCGATGGTGTGACCGACATGTGGGGCATCATCGTGCGTCCCACGACATTCGAACCCTCAAAGAAATACCCCGTCATAGAGTATATTTATTCAGGCCCAGGCGACCAGTATGTGCCGAAATCGTTCCGGCCCTGGCTTTGGGGAATGGCCGAGTTGGCAGAACTGGGTTTTATCGTTGTACAAGTCGACGCCATGACGACATCTTTCCGCAGCCGTGCCTTTGAGGAGGTGTGCTACAAGAACCTGTCAGATGCCGGTCTGCCAGACCGCAAAGCATGGATACGTGCCGCAGCAGAGAAGTATCCCTATATGGATATCGAACGTGTTGGCATCTATGGCTGTTCGGCAGGCGGTCAGAATGCGCTGACGGCTGTATTGCAGCACGGCGACTTCTACAAAGCTGCCTATGCCGCCTGCGGATGTCACGACAACCGTATGGATAAAATATGGTGGAACGAGCAGTGGATGGGTTATCCCGTCGACAGCAGCTATGTAGCCAGCTCGAATGTTGAGAATGCTCATCTGCTGGAGCGTCCACTGATGCTTGTCGTAGGCGAACTCGACGACAATGTCGACCCAGCCTCCACCATGCAGGTTGTCAATGCACTGGAGAAAGCCGGCAAGGATTTCGACCTGGTGGTCATCACAGGTGCACAACACACCATGGGCGAGCTTTTCGGTGACCATAAGCGCTATGATTTCTTTGTGCGGCATTTACAGGGCACAACACCACCAAAATGGAATGAGTTAAGAAACTAATGAGATGCTATAAAGATGAGAATTGACAAATACATTATGACAGGACTACTGCTGATAGCAGCAGTCTGCACCCAGGCAAAGGACTATACGGTCGCCTCGCCAAACGGTAAAATCAAGGTGACGGCCAGTGGCAGCAATGCCGTAAAACTCAAAGTAGAGATAAACGGCAGAACCCTTGTGGAAGCGGAAGACTTGCGGCTCGACGACAAAACGGGCGGTATACGCTCAGCAAGTCATACCAGGTATACGGAGACGATCGACGCGCCGTTTTACCGCCAGTCGCGTTTCCTGATCACTGGCAATCAGTTGGATTTGAAATTGAATAATGGCTACGGCATGCACGTCATGGCGACCGACGAAGGTGTAGCCTACCGTTTCTATACCACACGCAAGAGCGAAACCGTCATCAAAAACGAAATGGCAGCTTTCTGTTTCCCCGAAGAAGCCAAAGCCTGGCTGGCCTACACGACCAATGCTGAAAAACCTTTCGCCATGGCCTTTCAGAACACCTATCATGAGACGTTGCTCAGAGACGCACGGCCATTGCCTGCCTTCCTGCCTGCAACGGTTGACTGCGGGAATGCCAAGGTGACAATCCTCGAAAGCGATCTACGCGCTTATCCTGGCATGTTTCTGAGTGCTGATGGTGACAACCTGACGGCAGTCTTCGCTCCCTATCCAAAGAAGATGGACTATTACAAATGGCGTGGCATGAGCTATGTGGCAGAGACAGAGGATTACATTGCCAAATCATCTGGCGCGAGAACCTATCCATGGAGAGTGATGGCTATCAGTGAGCGTGATACAGAGATGCCCGTCAACAACCTGGTTTATGCACTGGCCGCACCTAATCAAATCGGTGATACCAGTTGGATACGTCCCGGCAAAGTGGTCTGGGACTGGTGGAACGACTGGAACCTGAAGGGGGTCCATTTCGAGGCAGGCATCAATACGCGCACCTATCAGTATTATATCGACTTCGCCGCCAAAAACCATATCCCATACGTGGTGCTCGATGAAGGCTGGTATGACTCGTCGAAGGGGGACATTATGAACCCCATCGCGGCCATCGACTTGCAGGAACTTATCGACTACGGTCAGAAGCGAGGTGTGGGTATTGTGCTGTGGACGGTGTTCAACGTGCTTGACGAGCACTTGAAGGAGGCCTGTCAGAAATACAAAACGATGGGAATCAAAGGCTTTAAGGTGGATTTCATGGACCGAAACGACCAGACAGCAGTCGAGATGGCTGAGCGAATCGCCAAGACCTGTGCACAACATCAACTCTTCCTCGACTACCACGGCTACTTCACACCGACCGGCATGAGCCGCACCTATCCCAATATCATGAACTATGAAGGTGTCTTCGGCATGGAAGAGGCCCGATGGGCGAAAAAAGAAACGGACATGCCCCGATATGATGTCACCTTTCCCTTCATCCGTATGATGGCAGGCCCAGTGGATTTCACACCGGGCGCCATGCGCAACGGCACGAAGCACAACTGGGTGGAGTGCTATCAGAACCCGGTATCGATGGGCACCCGCTGCCATCAAGCCGCCTGCTACATCATCCACGATTCACCCTTCACCATGTTGTGTGATTCACCAACAAACTACGAGGCCGAACCTGACTATAGCAGTTTTATTGCCGACATTCCTGACGAATGGGACGAGACGCGCATTCTTCAAGGAAAGATGGGCGAAAACATCGTCACCGCCCGCAGGAAAGGCAGCGACTGGTATGTTGGAGCGCAGACCAACTGGGATAGAAGAGACCTGCAACTGAGGCTTGACTTTCTGACACCGCAACATTCATATCAGGCAACAATCATCTCAGACGGCATTAATGCCGATCATAACGCCGAAGACTATTGCCGTGAATCAAAGATTCTCACTTCCAGCTGTCAGCTTCCTATTCATATGGCATCGGGCGGTGGTTTCGTCGCACAGTTCAAGGATCTGGACCGACATCAAAAGGTGGTAGCAGATCCTAAAGGCAAAGGCATCCCCGACTTCTACAAAAAATATATCGATGTCGACGGACTATACGTCGTGTCGTCTGAACAGGTTCGCGATTCAGCTTTGTTAGAAGCCCACGACATCATGATGCTGATGCTGGCAAAGCGACCCGACGTAAAACGGTATATGGAGAAACGTGGATGCCATGTGATGATTATCGGTGAGAAAGAGCAGACTTGTGATCTGCCGGAGTTCGCACATTTGTGCGATACGCCAGAAAAACGGTCATACATCAATAAGCGGGCTCGTGGTTTTGGTGGTGCACCAGAGGATGATCTGTCGTCAAGTTGTGGAGAGGAAAACCTGCTGGCAATGCCTGGTGATCGTTATGAAGGCGAGAACATCCTGATTCATGAGTTTTCTCATTTGATCCATACCATCGGCATATTGGGCGTTGAGCCGGATTTCAATAACAGGCTTGACGCCGTGATGCAACATGCCAAGGACAACCACCTATGGGAAGGTACTTATGCGTTGACCGATCGTAATGAATACTTTGCTGAGTGCGTACAGTCTTTTTTCAACTGTAACCGCTATGCCCATCCTGCCAATGGTGTACACAACAGTGTGAACCGTCGAGAAAAACTTCGTCAGTACGATCCCATGATGTATGACTTGTTAAGAGAATACTTCTTGGAAATTGATATTCCCATTCGTAACCAAATACATGAATAAAGCAAAGTCATGATGAATCGTATGATAGTCATAGCCGCCCTAATGATAGTCCAGTCGGCATGCATGGCTCAACAGAAGGCATACAATACTCCGTCGATAGGAAATCCTTTTATTCCAGGCTACTTTGCTGACCCTACCATCCGTAAGTTCGGCGATACCTATTATCTATATGCCACTACCGACGGCACAGGTAATGGTTATGGCCCAGCACAGGTATGGGTGAGCAAGGACTTTATCAATTGGAAGAATATCGTCATGAACTGGCCGACAACCGAGGTGGTATGGGCTCCAGACGTGGTACAACAGGCTGATGGCACCTATCGCTACTACTATTGTGAGCCATGCAACATCAATATTGGTGAGAGTACATCGCCTGTAGGCCCTTGGAAGAATATCCTACGCAAGGAAAATGCCGTGATGATTCCCGACCGTTACATTCATAATGTCATAACCCTCGATCCGCAACTGTTTCGCGATGATGATGGCTCGGAGTATCTGTATTTCACTACTTGGGGTATCTATAAGGGTTTCGGATGTGGAGTAGCAAAGCTAAGTGAAAAAGGAATAGATAATAGTCAAAAATATGCAGATGCACGTCGATGGAATGAGAACGCCCCATTCCCTATAGCAGCTGATGAGTTTTTCTCTGAGAAACGACTCATTCCCAATACTGAGCTAAAGGACATCTTTGAGGCACCTTTTGTCTTTAAACGTAATGGTATCTATTATTTCACCTATTCGTCAGGCTCCTGCCATGATCACACCTACAAGGTGCAGTATGCTACATCGACCGTAGGCCCCATGGGACCCTTTGAATACAAAGGATGTATCCTTGAGACCAATGCCGACCAGACCGTTCATGGACCAGGTCATCACTCCATCTTAGAGCAGGAGGGTAAATATTACATTGTCTATCATCGCCATAACCTGCCACGTAGCGTTCACGGCTTTAACCGTCAGATATGTATCGACGAGATGAAGTTTGATGTCAATGGCAATATATTACCTGTTGCACCGACACACGATGCTCAAGGCGTGACAGTGTTCAAACCTCAGACTGCCCAAAATCTGGCCTTGGGTGCCAAGGCCACAGCATCCTCGTATTATGACGACTGGTTTAAGCCAGACTATGCTGTAGATGACAATAACGCTACGCTTTGGAAAGCTCGCAACACCAATTGGGGGCAGGGCAGTCATCATGAGGAGTGGTTGCAGATAGACCTTGGCAAGCCTATGAAGTTTAGCGAGGTATGGACGCAGTTTGAATATGCCACCTTCTTTTACCAGTACCGCATAGAGACATCGCTCGATGTCAAACAGTGGTCGCTCTATGCTGATCGTACCAACAACACCATGCAGGGTTCGCCGATGATTGATAAAGGTGTTGTGAAGGCGAGGTATGTACGAATTACCATCACCGACACCCAGAAGAACGGTCATATGCCTGCCATCTGGAATGTTAAGGTTTGGAAAAAAGCACCCCAGCTGCCAGAGATTAATGTGGCAACAAACGACGGCTATCCAGGCATGCATCAAAAAGACGTGGAGCCCGTCTCGCGCCGTAGCTCTACAGCCACAATCGATTTCAATGTGGCAGCAATAGCATTGTCGAGGGGGGCAACACAGCCTTTTGATGTCACCGAAGTTGGTTTTCTGAAGGCTAATAAGCCTATCCGTGTACGTGTAAAAGATGGTCGCTGGGCTATGTTCCTCAATGGTACACAGCGCCTGCAGAGCGAGAAGCCACTTTCCGAAGACTATCGTTACAATGCTCCCTATACGATCTCAGCCCTGGTGTATCAAACTAAGGTGGGTCCAGTCTCGACAGTTGTCTCACTGTCAACATCACATGCCGATCTAGCCACAACGGAATTCCGCTTGGGTACTGACCCGAAAACCGGCATCCTCAACCATAACGGTTCGTTTGAGAGCTGTGGAGCACCGGAGTCTGTAAAGTCTGCAGAGGGTCACTGGACACTTTGGACGGTCACTTTCGACGGCTGGATGGAACGTGTCTATCAGAATGGTAGACTCGTCCATGAACAGAACAACTTCCTAATGATTCGTCCTGAAGGCCATATTACAATTGGTGCCGATGGTTCCGGTGCCAACAACTTCATGGGTTATATCAGTCAGCTGGATATCGCCCCACGGGCCATGACCGCCCAGGACGTGCAGGACTATTACGACGCCTGTTGTCAGACCACACCTGTGGCCTCGCTTGGCGATGACGACTTCGAGGAGATTGACCCAGACAGCAAGTTCACGCTATCGCCTGCCATGAAGCCTGTCTTTGAACAGAGCGACGAAGTGAAACTGGCTGATGGCAAGGCCGCATTCAACGACGATCCGCTGAAGAATGGCGCTACCATATATAAAGAGGTAGAGGGCGACTTTGTTGTGATGGCGCGCATGACCGACATGGAAGGCTTGTCTTCGCGGAGCATAAAGGCCTATAACGAGGGCGGTATCCTCATCAGCAATGGTCAGGGCACTTACTATCAGCTTGGCGTCTTCCCACTCTACAACTGCGGCAACATGCTGACCATACTCAGCGGGTATGGCCGTCCTCAGTTCCCTAACTACAAGGGTTACGACTTCGACCCCATTCTACAGTTCGAACGTCGTGGTAATATGCTCTTTGCGCGTACCAGTCGAGATGGCCTGACGTGGACCAATATGCCAGGCTCGCCTGTCGAGGTCAGCACACCCAGACTCAGCATTGGGATCTATCAGACCACCTACACCAACGACCCATCGTGGGTAAAGCTTCGCGACTTCATCATCTATCAATAGATTTTCATTAAAACAACAACGATATGAAAAGAATTCTGTTATGTTTATCATTTATCATTTATCATTTATCATTTGTCGTAGCTCAGCATGGTTATCCCATTAGTCCTGTGCCCTTTACCAGCGTAAAAGTAACCCCTGGCACTTTCTGGGGACAGCGGCTTGAAGCCAGCCGGAAGGTCACCATTCCCCTTGCCTTCTCGAAGTGCGAGAGTGAGGGCCGCTATAAGAACTTCGACAATGCCGCCGCCCATCTGAAAGATCCTTCGAAGGTTTTCAAGGTCAACGGCGTGGGCTATTCCTTCGACGACACCGACCCCTACAAGACCCTTGAGGGTGCCGCTTATATCCTTCAGACCTATCCCGACAAGAAGTTGGAGGCCTACTGCGACTCCATCATTGACATCATCGCCACAGCACAGGAGCCCGACGGATACCTCTACACCGCACGTACGCAGAATCCTGCCGACCCGCACCACTGGGCTGGCGACCGTCGTTGGGTGAAGGAGGAAGATCTCTCGCACGAGCTTTATAACCTGGGCCACATGGTCGAGGGTGCCGTTGCCTACTGGCAGGCTACAGGCAAGCGCAAGTTCCTCGACATCGCTTGTCGCTATGCCGACGTGGCCTGCAAGGAGGTCGGTCCGAATCCGGGTCAGATGTGTGTCGTGCCAGGTCACCAGATTGCCGAGATGGCCATGGCCCGTCTTTACTTAGCCACCGGACAGAAGCGCTATCTCGACTTTGCCAAGTTCCTGCTCGACTATCGTGGCAAGACCACCATCAAGACCGAATATTCACAGAGCCATCAGCCCGTCGTCGAACAGGACGAGGCTGTGGGTCATGCCGTCCGTGCGGCCTATATGTATGCCGGTATGGCCGATGTGGCTGCACTCACAGGTGATGAGAACTACATCAAGGCCATCGATGCCATCTGGGACAACATCGTTACCAAGAAGCTCTACATCACGGGCGGTATCGGTGCCACCTCCAATGGTGAGGCCTTTGGCAAGAACTACGAACTGCCCAATATGAGTGCCTACTGCGAGACCTGTGCTGCCATCGGCAATGTCTATGTCAACTACCGTCTTTTCCTGCTTCATGGCCAGTCCAAGTATTATGACGTGCTGGAGCGCACACTCTATAATGGTCTCATCAGCGGCGTCTCCCTCGAGGGCAACGGCTTCTTCTATCCCAATCCGCTGGAGTCGATGGGCCAGCACCAGCGTCAGGCATGGTTTGGCTGTGCCTGCTGTCCCAGCAACATCTGCCGTTTCATCCCATCGCTGCCAGGTTATATCTACGCTGTGAAGGATAAGAGCGTCTACGTCAACCTTTTTCTATCTAACAAGAGTAATCTGACTGTTGGCGGCAAAAAAGTGGTCTTGAGTCAGACCACCGAATATCCATGGAGTGGCGACATCACCGTGACTGTCGACAAGAATGCAGCAGGCCAATTTGCCATGAAGATTCGTATCCCCGGTTGGGTTAAGAATCAGACCGTCCCCTCTAACCTCTACCAATACACCGACAACAAACGCCTTGGCTACACCATTATGGTCAATGGTTCTGTGGTCGGCAGTGTCACTGCCGACGGTTACTTCACCATCGACCGCAAATGGAAGAAAGGTGACAAGATACAGATCCACTTCGATATGGAGCCTCGCACTGTTCGTGCGAACCACAAAGTGGAGGCCGATCGTGGTATGATCTCCATTGAGCGCGGTCCGCTGGTCTATTGTGCTGAGCATCCTGATAACAAATTCGATATCATGGGAGCCTTGGTTAACCAGGAGCCGAAGTTCACCCTTGGCAAGGGTGAGATTGCAGGAACGCTGATTCTGACATTGATTACCGACGCCCAGACTTTGAACTTCAACAAGCAAGGCCGTCTTGAGACTCAGGACCAGCAGCTCACGCTCATTCCCTATTACGCCTGGTGCCATCGCGGTTCTGGTAAGATGCGCGTTTGGTTGCCTCAGGATCTGAATGCCACCAATCCCTCACTGCCAGCCACACTCGCCTCTGAGAGCAAGGTCAGCAGCGGGTCAAAAGTGCCTGCCCTTTCCTCAATCAACGACCGTTTGGTGCCGAAGAATGAGAACGACCGTTCTGTACCCTATACCCACTGGTGGCCCAAGAACGGCACTACAGAGTGGCTCGGCTATGAGTTCCCGGAGCAGAGCACCGTTCAGAGTGCCACCGTTTATTGGTATGATGATGGTCCTTGGGGCGGATGCCGCGTGCCTAAGTCGTGGCGGATCCTCTATCTCGACGCTCAGGGCCAGTGGCTGCCAGTCAGTGGTGCCGACCGTTATCCCACCGACAAGGGTGCTGCCTGCACGGTCAACTTCGACCCCGTCAGCACCAAGGCCTTGCGCTTAGAGGTGGTGCTACCTGATGACAATTCCGCAGGCCTGTTTGAGTGGAGTGTCAGATGACCGATTCGTTTAAAGGATATTCACTTGGTGTCATAGCTGCAGCCAGCTATGGCACCAATCCGCTCTTTGCCCTCCCGCTGCTCAATGCGGGCGTCGATGCCTTCAGCGTGCTCTTCCTGCGTTATTTGTATGCCATCCCCATGCTGGCTGTGATGATGGTGCTGCGGGGACGGGGCTTCGGCCTCCGCAGGTGTCAGGTCCTGCCACTGATGCTGCTTGGCATCCTAATGGCCCTATCGTCGCTGACACTCTATGTCAGCTATGCCTATATCGGCGCAGCCATTGCCTCCACACTGTTGTTTATCTATCCCATTCTGGTAACGGTCATCATGGCTTTGTGCTTCCATGAGCGTGTGTCTGTGCTGACTGTCATCTGCATCATTCTCGCCACTACGGGAATAGGTTTGCTCTATCGGGGCGACGATGGTGCGGTGCTGAATGCCTTCGGGCTGTTACTGGTGTTCCTGTCTGCCCTGTCGTATGCCATCTATCTTGTCACGGTCAATCGTGGTGAACTCAAACAGATACCAACTCTGAAGCTGACGCTCTACGTTATCTTCTTCGGTCTGTTTCTGTTTGCGTTTCGTTTTCAAGTGAACACGTTTGCCATTCTTTCCGAGCAGCCCCTGTTGTGGCTTTCCGCTTTTTGTATGGCCTTGTTTCCAACAGCCGTTTCGTTGATCTGCACAAGTGCTGCCATTCAGAAAGTTGGCAGCACGCCAGTAGCCATCCTTGGCGCGATGGAACCCGTCACAGCTGTAGCGATAGCCATTCTGATCTTCCATGAACTTCTAACCGTCCGCCTGGCCATAGGTATGTTACTGGTCATCATCAGCGTCACCTTCATTATCGCCGGTGGAAATATCACTCATCACCTGCTCCGCGTTCGTAAAATGTTTCCTCGTATAAAAAGGAAAACGACTGTGAAAGAATAATTTACCACAGATAATCCTCGACGTAGCCGTTGAACTCGACGGGTCGGTTCCAGCCGAAACGTACGATGGCCTGACGGATGTACTGCTCGTGGTCGGGTGGGACAGGGTGGTAGCCGCTGTGGTATTCGTAGTAGCGCTTGCGGTTGAAATGCTGGATGAGATGCTGCTTCAGGGGATGTGCAATGCGCTGGGGCATGTCGTAGTACATTTTGGCAATGCCAAGGGGCATGCGGATGGGTTGGTCGTCGCGGTACATGGGACACGTCTCTGTTTGCATGGCGGGATTGTTGAGGTTGACGCAATAAGTGATGCGACGGTCCTTTGGTGTATAAGTCCGCAGTTGCCAGCGTAGGCAGTGTGACCGCAGGGGGCAGGTCTGTGAGTTACAGATGGCGTAGCTTTTCTCTGCCTTTTCTGCAAACAGTTCCTCGCGGGTCTTCGGTGAAGCTTCTTGTTTCTTCATTTCTGATGTTTTTTATGATTGATGCTGCAAAGGTAGTGATAATTTGTGATACTACAAAATTTGTTTATCAAATATTTTTAATTTCTCTATTCATCTATTCATAATTATATTTAACTATCTTATATTTAGATATTTATTTTATGAATAGTATCTACCAATTATGATATAACTATTCATACTTGATTGTTCTAATGCTATATTTCCAAGTAAGAAATATAATTAATGCATTGAAGAATAGTAAGTTACACAACAGTAACCCAAATGGTAACACTTTGTAAATGCCTTTATAACAAAATGTCACAGACCTTGTGACAAAGTGTTTTCAATGTTGTTATAATGACGTGACACTTTTTCTGCGAGGCGCAAGAAGTGAGGATTGATAGCGGAAACGGCTAAATTATGAATAGTCGCATTACTATTCATAACTACTATTCATATTCTATCTTCCTGATTATTTGCGAGATATCAGAAAATATGAATAGTTTACCTACTTTTTCACCATAATCTTTTGAGAATTCGAATTTTATGATTATCTTTGCAAAGTGAAAACTAAAAACAAAAGATATGACCAAGGTAACTGTCGTTAAGAACTATCGTAACATGGAGACGCTCAAGGTGTTAGAGCTTTCCGAGGTTGTCCGACTGATTCAGACATGCGAATACAATGATGTCGTGAGGGAGGTGATGGCCATCTCACTCTATATGGTTTTTACGCGACTCGACGATGGCAGGGTCACAGGTGCAAGCAACTTCACCGACAAGGTGCCCCGCGTCTGTTTCGCCTCAGAAATGGAGAACCGCAACCGCCAGCGTATCCGCAAGGCCTATACGGGACTGGTGCTATTGGAGGTGAACAACCTGACGAGTCATGATGAGGCCGTCGCCATCCGTCAGGGAGCCGCTCTGATGCCCCAGACATTGTTGGCTTTTGTGGGGGCAAGTGGCAGAAGTGTGAAGATTGTCTGCAGGGGAGAGCTGTTCGGGGGCGGTCTGCCTGCTGCTGATGACGACATCAGGCAGTTCCATCTTAATTTATATGAGAAGGCGCGCATGGTGTATAATGCCCAGCTCGGTGTGACCATCGATAAGCTGGAGCCTCGTCTGGAGCGAAGCTGTTACCTTGGCATCGACCCTGACCTGTATTACAATCCGATGGCGCAGCCCTTCTATACTGACACCTCCGACCTGGCGCAGGCGCTTAAGCCCATCCAGCCGAAGGAGATGCTACCCGATGAGATTGTGCCTGGGCGCAACCGTTACCAGGCGCAGTGCCTCGTCTATCAGTACAATCTCACGAAAGCCTTCGACGACGTGACGCTCTTGGTTGATGATGACGACGAGGAGAGCGATACCATGATCATCACCCGTCTGGCGGAATACTGTCGTGAGACTGGACTCGACATGGCCTTTGCCAGACGGCAGACGCTGATGAGCCTCACCTACGGCAAATATCCGGATGTGGTGACGAAGATCTTCGAGAATGCCTATCGTCAGGAGCATGAGAAACAGTATTATAAGCGTAAGAATCAGGTGCGTCCCACGAAGAACATCCCGCCAGAGACATTGCTGATGATGAAGATCGACATCTTCCTCAATAGCAACTACGAACTCCGTAAGAACGTGATGCGCGGTGTGGCCGAATATCGCATGCGGACAGGACATGGATTCGCCTTCCAGGACCTGACCACCGAGGCGCGGAATTCAATGACGATCCGTGCCTTGTCGCAGGGCATCAAGTGCTGGGACAAGGACATCATGCGCTATGTCAACTCCAACGACATCACGCTCTATGATCCGATGGACGACTTCCTGGAGCATCTGCCCAAGTGGGACGGGAAGGATAGGGTGGAGGTCCTCGCCCGCAGAGTCAGGACCGATTATGAAGACTGGCCACACCTCTTCCATATATGGATGCGATCGATGGTGGCCATGTGGAAGGGCAAGGGACAGTTGACGGGCAACGCGCTCGTACCGCTTTTAATAGGAAGACAGGGTTGTGGTAAGACGAGCTTCTGCAGGATCCTGCTGCCAAGGGAACTGCGTGACTACTATAATGATCGTATCAACTTCAAGAACGAGCACGACCTGAACCTCGGGTTGACCTCGTTTGCGCTGATCAACCTCGACGAGTTCGACAAGATTACCCAGCGCCAGCAGATTGTGCTGAAATATCTCGTGTCAACGAGTGACCTGAAATACCGTCCGCCCTATGGCACGGCCTATTCCTCACATCGACGCTATGCCTCGTTCATCGGCACTACCAACGAGCCGATGCCGTTGGCGGATCCCACGGGCAGTCGTCGCTTTGTCTGTGTCAATGTCGAAGGCAATATTGATTTCGAGACGCCTGTGGAATACGGTCAGCTCTATGCCCAGTTGAAATACGAGGTGGAGCAGCAGCGCGAGCGCTATTTCCTGACGAAGGAAGAGGAGGCAGCGCTGATGCAGCACAACCTGCGATACCAGAAGATGAGCGGACTTGGCGAGATGATCCTCTCGCTCTTTGAGAAACCCAGTGGCACGCCAAAGACGCATCCGGATGATGGCTATTGGATCTCAGTGAAGGATATTTCCGCCCGTCTGAAGGATGTCTTCAAGGGTGCCTACAAGCCTGACGAGGGTACGCTGGTGAAAATTGGCCAGTTTCTGAGCCGTCCAGAATACAAGTTCGAAAGCGACCGCAAGACCAGCGGTTGGGTCTATTGGGTAAAAAACAGAAAAACCAGCTGAAAACGTATCAATGAATAAAAATGAGCCCCGCCGTTATCACAACGACGGGACTCTTCTTTCTAACTTATTATCAACTAACTTACTTTACAACAATCTTCTTGCCATTTTGGATATAGATACCAGGAGCAGGATTCATTACCTTGCGGCCGCTGAGGTCGAAGATCTGACCATTGATGCGGCTATCGCTGCTGATGGTTCTGATACCGGTTTCCTCGTAAAGTTTCTCTGAAAGGAACTTCACGTAGTAAACATATTGCTTCTCTCCAACCTCGATGCAGAACTGGCCATTGACGCTGAAATCGTCGGCAACTTCGTTGTTGGTTGCAATATTGATGACTACATTCTCGCCGTCCTTCTCGATTGAGAAATAGGTGTTGCCATAGAGGTCGAAACCACCATCATCTGCGAAGCTCAGGCCATTTTCTGCGTTATTGCCCTCACCGTAGACACCAGATGCTGTCAGACCACGCAGGTAGTAGTTGTTCTTGTCCAGCAGGTCGTCAACCGTGATGCCCAGTGCCTCCGTGGCTTTTGCGGCATCAATGACAATCTTCTTTCCTTCGGTGGTCAGAGGCAGATTCAGGTTCTCAGAACCTACGATCTGCTTCTCAACAACGGTTTCTACGAAGTTGACGGTGATATTGAAAGTAATCATCTTGCCTGTTTCCTCGTTGACAAGGAACAGTGTCGTTGTGAACACATCGCCCACGCCATTTGCATTCGGATACTGGAAGAACTGGAAAGTACCATCAGAGCCGAAGCAGATACCAACAGGTGAGTTGCCGCCCCATGTGGAAACGGTACCATCCTTTGCCAACCAGAAACCGGGCTTCGGATCGCAACTCCACTTCTTGGAATACTTCTCGCCGGTAGCTGTGTAGACAGAGTCGACATTCAGTCCATAAAGGGTGGGGGAGTCGGTTCCGATCAGTGCCTCAATGTCAGCGGTAGAGATGTTCCATGTGGCATCAATAGGATAATCGTTGGCAGGAACGGCCTGAATAGAGAAAGCGCGTGTGGCAACGCTCTCGAAGTTCTGCTCGTTATACTGAGGCTCCACGATCTTCAGGGCAATGGTGTACTGATAGTAGTTGGTGCCGTTCACGAAATAGATATTGGCACTTACCTGATCGCCAATGGCCAGTGCATTGGGATATTGTCCAATGTTCAGTGTAGCGTAGTTGCCGTTCTCTGCGGGTTCTACGAAGAAGGCTGCTGTGGCACCCCATGAGGTAACAGTACCTGCGGATGTAAACCAGTAACCGCCGTTGTTGGCTGTGCTGTTGCCGAAGTTGTCCTTGTCGTCAAGAGCTGCGATGCCTAATGAGGATACTTCACATCCCAAGGCTGCAGCAATAGCCTCCACATCGGGTTTGACGGCTGAGGTTGAGTAATCGTCAGTCGGACCCTGTTCTACTACAACCGTTTCCTCGCCAACTTTGTTATAGTTAGCCATTCCGCTGCCTTGCTCCTGCTCAAGCAGCTTCAGGGTGATCTTCACGCGATAGGCCTTGTTGCCCCAGATGAAATAGATGTAGGCATACCATTCTTCGTTTGCCTTACAAGAGCCGGGATACTGGCCCAGCACACCGCTCAGGGTATTGGTGGTGGTGTCGAATGCAAAATTGTTGATGTAGAACTTATCTACGTCGCCCCAGTTGGTGGCCGACACTTCGCCGCTTTCCTGACCTTCTGCGTCCTGGACTGCACGGAACCAGTAGCCAATGCCTTCACCAGTGGGTGAATTGGTGAGTGAGTCCTTCTTCATGCCGCCACCCTGCTCGACATCGCCGTTGTTATACCATGTAGTATAGAGTACTTTGCCAAGATCGTCGACGAGCACACCTGGCTGGTCGATACCAAGCTTTTCTACCAAGTCGGCAATCTCAATACTGAGTGCATCGCTGTCATAGCTCCCGCGCGGGAACTGTTCTAAAGTAAGTTCTTTCTCGCCGACAATGGTGAGGTCCTTCTCGATGACAGTAGCCTCCGGCACATTGTATTCCGGCTTTGCAATGACATTGAGTGTCAGAGCGAAGGTGGCTTCTTTGTCATTGAACTTAAGGGTGATGGTCACCTGGCCCTTTTCGCCCTCTTTCATGACTTCTGGCATTTGGCCCACATTGAAGGTGAGTGTCGTGAAGGCATCGTCGACCTCAGGGCTGCAATACCATACAGATGTCTCGCCGTAGCCCACGGGTGTGCCGTCTGCAGCCATCCAGAATCCGTGGTTGGCAGCTTCAAGTGCTGCTGCCCAATCCGTGCCGTTGGCAGCAAAAAGGATGGTTGCAGGTGCTTCGGCTGTAATGTACTCCGTGATAGCAGTACCAAGCGTGGTCGCGTCTGTACCTAATGTAGTAGCTACCTCGGAAAGGTTAAACTCGATGGGAGAGCCCTCATAGCCCTTAGTAGGATACTGGTCAGCACTTCCCGTAAACTGCGCCTGTGCTGAAACGGATGTCAGCAGACAGACGACTGCAATCAGCAGATTTTTCATTCGAGTAATCATCATACCATAAAAATTTGATTTGTAAAAAAGAATTTCATTATTTCGCTTTTGCAAAGGTACGAAATAATCTCAGAAAAACATAAGTAAATCTCTTTAAAAATTAGTATTTAGACGATTTTTGTATCATTTTGGACGATTTTGCTAGTCTTGTTGATTTGTTTAATATTTTTTTTCGTTTTTTCTTGCAAGATTAAAAAAAAATGTTTATCTTTGTGAGGTTTTTGATAGAAACATCAACATTATATAACTAATTATTGATTCATTATGGATAGAATGAAGTTGTTTGCTTCGATGGTTTGTTTATTGCTGCCAAGTCTGCCTGTTCCCACTATTGGACAGACGATAAAAAACCTGTCGTTGGAGGTTAGTGCCTTGAATGCTTCGACTGAAGATGAGGCTAATCCGGTGAGTCTGATAAAGGATAATCGTTATTCAACGAACGCAAAATACTGGAGCAGCTATCATGGTGACAACTATCTGGGTCAATATGAATATGTGGAGTTGCAGTGGAATCAGCCAAAAATAATAAAAGAGGTTCGCGCGTATTATGCTTCTGACGATGTCAATATCCTATTGCCTACGGATGCCTATGTGGCATGGTGGGATGGCAGCGACTGGCAGAAGGGGGCAACGTTGTCTGCTGCCGATGACAAAAAATTGGCATCTGTCGATGTGGAGATTTCCACTGACCGTCTGCGTTTCTATTTATGCAGCGAAAAGGCCTGCGGTCTGCGGGAACTGCAAGTGATGGGTCATTTCGATCCCTCGGTATCATACACTTGGCCAGCCTATTCTCCGACATTAAACTATGATTTCCGCTGGGAGTATCCAAAGCTTGATCCGCCGACAAAAGGCATGCTGCCAGAGAATGTAGGCATGACAGGCCACAAGGAGGGTAAATGGTGGGCCTGCGGATGGGGCAGTTCCCGATCGAAGAATAAGTATATCACCGATGAGGCCATTGAGAAACTGCTGGTAAAGATGGACGAAGATTTTGCCTATTTCCGCGATGAATTCGGGTGGCCTCCCGATAAGCGGGCCCGCAACGGTTACTTCAGCACTGTCTACATCTATGGTAGCGGCATCGAAGGCAATCATGACTATACGGCGCTGGGCGGATGGCAGAGTGCCACCAGCTATAAGGGTCATAACTGGCCAATGGTGTATATTTCTTATTATCCGATAGCTTGTTTTGATCCGTCGTTTACGTACGACAGTTACAGGAAAGAATCGGTCAATGATGCTGTAGCGCAGCAAAATGCTTGTGTGCATGAGGGTATCCACGCTACCTTTGCCGACCTGGAGGGATGTAAGGAGTCGGCTTGGTTCCATGAAGGTGGTAATACCTGGTTGCAGGGTGAGGCTGAACTGGCCAAAAGTGGAAAGACTCCCACCAGCATGGGATGGCTGAGTGCCGGAAATATGATTGCTCCGTTTATGCCCATCGAGTGTTACTCGGGCTGGCTGCTGGACGATACCTTCGGCGGACCGTCGGCAGAGGGCGTGAATATGTATGGCAGCAGCGGTCAGATTTGTACATGGCGTAAATTGCTTGGTGGTGTGCAGTATGGAGAACTCTTTCCCCATTTCCTCAGTGAGATTATGGGTCGTGGGGCCATCCCTTGGATATGGCGCTACTGCAAGGGTCGCGTGCTGGAAGGAATGGCCGATTCGTTAGGTGAGAAACAGATGCGTCATCTGATTATGGAATATCGGGCTCGTCAGGCAATGATAGATGTGGGCCAATGGAGCAATGCCTGCAGAAAGCTCATCGACGACAATTGGCTGGTGAAGCTTGAGCAGGAGTGGAGTCCGTATATGAAAAAGGTAGAACCTTGGCAGGCTACCCCATACGCCAATATGTATAAGTGTGATGAGGTGGACAGTGTTGGTTGGTGGAAACCGGAGTGGCGTACGACACCAGGCTGGAGCGGTGCCAACCAGATTCCCCTTCACGTCAGCGGCAATGAGGGAGATATGATCAGTCTGGATTTCAAGCCATTGGGTAAGAACATGGTTTGCATGCTCTGTTATCGTACCAAACGCGGCAAGATCTACTACTCGCAGCCTGTGGAGGGCGAGGGCGAGGTGTTGATGCAGTTGAAGGAACAGCCTGCCAATAATGTTGTTATCGCTGTGGTCTGCAATACGGATTTCAAGTATTTAGGCGAGTCGACCCGCAAGCAGCATTTCGATTACCGACTGAAGATGGGCGAGAATATCTATCAGCCCGCCAAGGCACAACTGAAGTGGTACGATTATCGTTCTACGATCCACGATAGTTCATTTTCTGGTATTGAGACCATGACTGCCGTCGACAAAGGTGTATGCTTTGCCATTATCCCCGAGCGGACGGTTGTGTCGCGTGGCGAGCAGGTGGGGCTGCATATCACAGCCGCATCGCAACTGATGGTTCCCGTGCGTTTGTACGACACAACAGGCCGACTGATCTGCCAACAGAGCCTGCTTCATGACGGGAACTATGAAATCCCTTCCAATCTGGTGCCTGGCATGTATGTGATGCAAGGAATCAACGGAGGCGAGACATCAAGTGTTAAGATTTTCGTGAAATAAGCAAATAATAATATAATTAGAGTTTATGAGAAGTAACGTATTAAAGAGAACGGCCATGGCAGCATTAGGAGCTATACTGCTATTTGGTGGTGGAGGCCTCTTTATGTCGTGCGACAAAGATGAATTGATGGACGAGCCCACTTGGCTTGGCAATTCTATCTATGACCGTCTGGCAGAGGAAGGCAACTACAAGTACACGCTGCGGCTCATTGACGATTTGGGACAGGTAGAAGTGCTCAGCAAGACTGGTAGTAAAACACTCTTTGTAGCCGAAGATGCTATTTATGATGCCTTTTTCAAATCGAACACATGGGGCGTGAGCAAGTATGAGGACTTGACAGATGCTCAGAAGAAACTGATGTTCAACAGTGCGATGGTGAACAATGCCTATCTGGTGGAACTGTTGAGTAATGTGAGTGGCAATCCGCCGATGCAGGGCCAGTGCATGCGCCGTGAAACTGCAGCATCGGTCTTCGACTCTATCTCGAGGATCTATCCTGCGGAGATGCCCAACACACCGTTCTGGTCTAAATACAAGGACAAACGGAATGGTATCGTCCTGCTCAGAGACAACACCGCCAAACCCATGATTCACTTCCTACCCAAGTTTATGCAGCGCAACAACATCACAGGTCAGGACCTGAGTATCCTGACCAACGGTGCATCGACTTCGATCAGCGACCCGTGGGTGAATGGCAAGAAACTCATCGAAAGCGACATTACCTGTAAGAACGGCTATATCCAGAAGGTAGACGGGCTGGCAACGGCTTCCGACAACATGGCCGAGATCATCCACCACCACAAGAACATGTCGCTGTTCTGTTCGCTCCTTGACCGTTTCTGCGCACCATATTATGATGATGCAGCCACGAAAGAATTTAACCGACTCTACAACAACCAGGACTCTGTCTTCACCCTGAAGTATTTCTCTTCGACCAGCAATACTTCGGATTACGGTGCATCCTTGGGTGGCGAGCTCAAGACCGATCCCGACGGGAATGTGGTGGACGCCTTTCTGAGTTTTGACCCCGGGTGGAGCCAGTATATGTATACCAATACAGGCGGTTACGATCTTCACTACGATGCCGGTGCCATGCTCGTTCCAAACAATGAAGCCCTCGATTTCTGGTGGAATAATGACGGAAAGGTGTTGCAGGACATGTATGGATCATGGGAGAATGTCCCCATGAAGGTGCTGGTGAAGATGCTTGATATCAACTTGATTCGTTCGTTTACAGAGACCGTCCCGTCGAAGTTCAAGAATATCGTGGATAATACCACAAAGGTACCACTCGGCGTGACGACCAGTCATGTGGACAGCTGTTTTATGGGATGTAACGGCGTGGTCTATTTGGTGAACAGAGTGTTTACGCCGGCTGCTTACGCCTCGGTATCCTTCCCCGCCTTGGTGAATGAGAATACGATGAACATCATCTACTGGGCTATTGAGAACCTCGACTTCGAACCCTATCTGAACTCCATGGACTCGTATTACAGTTTTATCATCCCAACCAACAATGCGATGCTCTACTACATTGATCCCTGCACCTATGGCAGTTCGACATCGATCCTTTACCAGTTCTATTATGATACGGACCGCAAGACCGTGCGCGCCCATCGTTATAACTACGATCTGGCAAACCAGCAAGTGGTGGAAGATGGCCGTGAGCTGAATGATGCCAGCGATGCTCAGGTCCAGAACCGGTTACGTGACATGCTCGACAACTTGATCATCGTGGGCAATATAGAAGACGGGCACACTTACTATCGTACGAAGGGCGGTAGTATCATCAAGGTGGAAAACGCTGGTACGGCAGACATCATGAAAATTGCCGGAGGCCTTCAGATAGAGGAAAACCGTCCTATTACCGTTCAGACCATCTATGATCAGACGCACTCCGGAAACGGTAAGTCATATGTGCTTGACGCTGCTATTCCGCTTTCCAGCAAGCGTTCGCTTTATTCCATACTGAATGGCCGCGAGAACTGCACCCGTTTCTTCGACCTACTCCTGAACGGTGGTTCCGCCAATACACTGCTGAAAGCCCGTATGAGCAGTTATACGTGTGCCGACTACAACTGTTCGCTGTTTGATGCTTATAACTATACCGTGTATGTACCTACGGATGCGGAGATGCAAAGATTGCATGACGAGGGTATACTGCCCGACTGGACCGACTATGAGAATCTGACAGCCGAAGACTTTGGCGGCGATGCGACGCTACTGAAGAGTGCCCGGCAGTTGGTGGCCAGCCGCATTATCAACTTTCTCAAGTATCATATCCAAGATAATTCGGTCATGATTGGCGGCCAGCCTGTCAACAATGTGAAATATGAGACTTCTACGCTCAACCCGCTGAACAATCGTTTCTATAGCGTCACCGTGAGTGCCGACGACAGCAGCCTGACCATCGTCGACCAGCTGCAGAATAAACGTATGGTGGTCAAGAACGACAATTACAATATCATCGGTCGTGAGTACTGGATCCAGAATGTGAACAATGTGAACTCCACCCAGCTCTACAACGCATCCGACCTGGTGGTTCATCAGATTGACGGTCCTCTGTTCTACGAGAAAGCCCAGCTCTCCATGTGGAAGGATGACGTAGAGAAACTCAAGACAAATGCAATAAGAAGGAGGTAAGATTATGAGACATATACGAATTCTGTTATTTTTCCTTTGTATTGTTGCTTCCTGTAATGTGAGTGCACAAATAAAAGCTGTTCACGGTACTGTCAGTGATGAGTACGGAGAACTGTTAGGCGCCTCGGTCTGTGAGGTCGACGGCAGTGGTCGTATCATTGAGGCTACGACAACAGATATCAATGGTAACTTTTCGATGTCGATACGAAATCCCAAGGATAAGATCCGTTTTAGTTTTGTGGGATGTAAGACACAAACGCTTCCCATCAATCGGGAGGAATTCCATATCAAACTGGCTTCACAGACTGAAATCCAGGAAGTGACGGTCACGTCGAAGCGTCGTATCGGATCCGGACTGTCTATACCCGAGCGCGAGATATCATATGCTTCACAGACCATCTCGATGAAAGAGTTTGAAGGTCTTGGCATGAATACTGTGGATGAGGCCCTTCAGGGTCGTATTGCCGGTCTCGATATCGTCTCCGTCTCAGGTAATCTTGGAGCAGGGACGACCATGCGTCTGCGTGGTGCCTCTTCCATAAGTACCTTGACTAGTTCGAATCCGCTGATCGTGGTCAACGGTAACACCTGGAATGTTGACATGAGCAACTTTGACCTGACAAACGCCAATGATGAGCAGTTTGCCCAACTCCTGAACGTTAATCCCGAGGATATCGCCAGTATCACGGTGTTGAAAGATGCTGCGGCGACAGCCATCTACGGTTCACAAGGTGCCAACGGCGTGATTGAGATAACCACCAAGCGCGGCTCCCGAGGTGCACCGAAACTGACTTATTCACTTCGTCTGACAGGTACTTATCAGCCGAAGGGATATAAAATGCTGAAAGGTGATGACTATACGATGCTGTTGAAAGAAAGTTATTTCAACCCAGAGCAGAACGACAATGCCTCGAACATTCGCGAGTTGAACTATGATCCGACATTTTCGGAATACGAGCAGTATAACAATAATACCGACTGGGTGGATGCCGTGACACAATGGGGCCTTCGCCAGAATCACTATCTGTCGGTAACCGGTGGTGGCGAGAAGGCAACGTTCCGTATCTCTGGCGGTTTCGACCACGAGACGGGCTCGGTCATCAAGCAGAGACTGAACCGATTCTCTACCCGCGTTGCACTCGATTACTATGTCAGCGAGCGTATTAAGATTTCCACGAACTTCTCGCTGACCTATACCGACAACGCCCGCAACTATGAGGATCTGCTGGCTATCGCCTATAAGAAGATGCCCAATATGAGCATCTATGAGCAGAACCCCCAGACGGGTGCGGATACCGGGAAATATTATACCATGCTTCAGTCGGCGCCCGATATCTTCAAGGATGACCAGCGCGTGTATCCCAATCCCGTGGCGGTGGCCAACCTGGCGAAGTTTGATGATAACACTTACGACATCACACCTGAGCTTGAACTGAATTATCGTCTGCTGGGACTTGATGATCAGCACACCCAGCTGAACTGGCAGGGACGCGTGTACATGAACATCTTCAACGAGTACGTTGACAAGTTTTATCCCAACGAGCTGGTGACAGTACCCTGGAGCAATGGTGTCAACACGGCTTACACCGGCAGTACGAAGAGCGTAGCCTTCAATACGAAACAGACCCTGACATTTATTCCTTACTTTAAGAATGAGGACCATTCTCTGATGGCCATGGGACGTTTTGAACTGACATCAGGCAGTTCTAACGGTCAGGGTACGGATGCCACGAAGTTGCCATCCGGCGGCATTGTCACGCCTGTGGCCGCTGGACGGGTGACCGGCATGAACTCGAACTTCAGCGAGTGGCGCTCTATGTATTACACCTTCTCGGCACACTATGCCTATAAGGGACGTTATGTAGCAGACTTCTCCTTGCGTGCGGATGGTACGACGAAATTCGGACCAGACCGTCGTTGGGGCCTCTTCCCAGCCGTGTCACTCAAGTGGATTATCAGCGACGAGCCTTGGATGGAGAAATCACGCAAATGGCTCTCCATGCTGGCTGTGCGTCCCAGCTGGGGCCGGGTGGGCAGCCAGCCGTCGCAAGACTATCTCTACGAGAGTATCTACAGCTCGGGCACCCGATATATCGATATGGGTGCCATGGATCCCGATAATATCCGTCTGACTGATCTGCGCTGGGAGACCACTACTACCTATGACGTAGGTCTCGACTTAGGCTTCTTCAACGATAAGTTGACCCTTCAGGCTGAGTGGTATCACTCTACACGACGTGACATGCTGATGTCGCACGTGAGCATTCCGTCGAGCACCGGCTATGAAACACTGGCCAACCATAATGTAGGCTCTATGCGTAACATCGGATGGGAGTTGAATCTTAACACCAATAAACTGATTGAAAGCGGGAAGTTCTTTGCTGATATCAACATGACTTTCGGTAATAACAGTAATGAAATCCTAACGATGGACGAAACGGTGCTTGCTTCGCTTAATTCCGAGTTCTATTTCGGAAACCGTGAGGTGTTGCAGCGTGTGCAGCTGAACAATCCGTTCGGTGCCATCTACGGATTCCGCTACAAGGGTGTGTATCAATATCAGTATGAGACATTCCTCAATATGTCGCCTCAGGAGCGTCTGGATTTCATTGCCGCAGGACATACGGCTCCTGTTGTGATCAGCGCCGATGGTCAGGTGGTGATGGACGATGAGGGCAAACCTGTACGCATGATGTTCAACTACACCCACGATGGGGTAGGAAAGAACTATCTGTTCAAGGGTGGTGACGCCATTTACGATGACATCAACAACGATGGCGACATCAATGCGCTAGATATCGTATATCTTGGCTCTTCGCTTCCCAAGCTGACTGGTGGTTTCGGCTTTACCCTGAACTATGACCGCTGGAAGCTGAACTCACAGTTCAACTATCGTGTTGGCAACAAGATTCTGAACCTTGCCCGGCTCGATGCGGAGGCGATGATTAACAACAATAACCAAAGCCGTGCTGTAAACTACCGTTGGCGTAAGGAAGGCGACGTAACGTCTATCCCCCGTGCTATGTATGGCAGTGAGACAAACTTCAACACACTCGTGAGCGATCGTTTTGTTGAGGATGGATCATTCTTGCGACTGAACTACCTGCAGCTTTCTTACTCTTTTGATCCAAAGGTGATAAAGCGCATACTCGGCGTCAGCCGTCTGAGCTTCTATGCAAGTGCCAACAATCTCTTTGTCCTGACGAAATACAAAGGTGTTGACCCGGAAGTCAACTATGGTGGCTATGGCGCTGCCGTTGATGGTGGTCAGACACCGAGGGCAAAATCGTATACATTGGGTATAACCGTGGACTTCTAAAGGTAAAAAAGTAAAAAATTAAAAAAGTAAAACAATATGAAAGCAAAATTATCATATAAAGTAAGGAAATTGGCGAAAGGCTTATTACCTTTTTACCTTTTTACCTTTTTACCTTTATTAACAGGTTGCTCCGACTTTCTGGAGATTACGCCACAGGAGATTATCGTACTAGATAAATTCTGGAATGAGGAGACTGACGTGGAGAACATGGTTGCCGGCTGCTATTCCAGAATGCAGCGTGAGGATGTCGTCTCGCGGATGATGGTCTGGGGTGAATTCCGTTCCGACAATGTGATTGGCGGTACAGGTATTGAGAATCTTACCCATCTGTCGAACGTGTTCAAGGAGAATATCAATGCCAGCAACTCCTATACCAAGTGGGGGGCGTTATATAATGTTATTAACCGCTGTAATACAATCCTCTACTATGCTCCTCAGGTGGCAGAGAAGGATCCGAACTATACGCAGAGTGAACTGAAGGCTACGGAAGCCGAGGTGTCGGCCATCCGTGACCTGATGTATTTCTATCTGATACGTACCTTCCGTGATGTGCCATACGTGACACAGCCTTATCTTGATGATACACAGGTCTTGGATGTTCCTGCCACACCCTTTGAAGCTGTGCTTGACAGTTTGATCCTGGATCTGGAGAAGGTACAGGACAATGCCGTTCGGAAGTATCCCACGACAAAGACCTACTACCAGCGTGGACGTATCACTCGCGATGCTATCCATGCCATGCTGGCTGATATGTATCTGTGGAAAGAGGACTACCAGAATGCCATCCGCTATGCCGACATGGTGATCGACGCCAAGACGGCAGAGTATCAGGAGGAACTGGATAAGATGTCAGGCACCGTGTCCACACAGCACCAGATGACAGATGGTTTCCCGCTTATCAGCGACGCCTATATCACCGGCAACTATTATGGCAATGCCTACAGCGAGATATTCGGTAGTGGCAACAGTCGGGAGAGTATCCTGGAGTTGATTTACATGAACGATAACGAGATGTTGGCTAATGCTGCTGTCAGTTCCTATTTCGGCAACTCGGAGGTATTCCCGGGCAGTGTCCGACCGGCTGACTTCATCTGCACGGATGTGAATGATGAGGTGTTCAGTATCTTCCTTAGCAAGAATGATGCCCGCTACTATGAGAACCTACAGCCTATCAGCGGCTCCAGAACGCTTTTCGGCATCAATAAGTATAGCCATAACTCTGTGATGGTTGATTTGGCAAAGGCTGAGATTCAGGCCACCTACTCAGGTGCCTGGTCTAGAGATTACTGCCATGCCAACTGGATTCTCTATCGTTTGACGGATGTCATGCTCATCAAGGCAGAGGCTTTGGTAGAACTGGCCAATGATGATGCTGTCATGGAATTACAGAATGAGACTGTCAGTCCGCAACTCCTTCAGGCTTTTGCCATCGTAAATGCGATTAGCAAACGGTCTAACTGTACATCAGGAAGTAAGGATCTGGATGCAACGAACTATAGCACAAAGGCATTAATGCGTTCGTTGGTCTTAGAGGAACGTCAGCGTGAATTGATGTTTGAAGGTAAACGCTGGTATGATCTGGTTCGCCGTGCCCGTCGTGATGGCAACACAAACTATTTGGTGGGTGCTGTCTCACGAAAAGGTTCAAGCGGTGGCGGCGCCATCTCCAGTAAGCTCTCGCGTATGGACGCCATCTACTGGCCCTACAACAACGACGAGTTGAAGGTGAACAAGAATCTGGTTCAGAATCCCGCCTTTGGAAGTGGCGAGGACAGTTCGTACGAACGCACGTACAATTGAAGAAGAATTGAAAAATTGAAGAATTGAAAAATTGAAGTTTATGATTACCAACAAACTATATCGCATGTTGAAGGCAGGAGTAATCTCTTTCCTCTTTCCTCTTTCCTCTTTCCTCTTCATCTCCTGCTCCGACGAGCCAGACTCATCAAACTTTTACACCTTTAAGGGGCAGATGATGAGCGAGTATCTCTATGGGCATCAGGAATTCAGCCAGTTTACCACGGTTATCGAACGTGCAGGCATGATGAACCTGCTGGCATCGTACGGCGCATATACCTGTTTCCCGCCAACAAACGAAGCCATGAGCAACTTTCTGGCCAAGCGGGGACTGTTGGACGTCAGTCAGTTGAGCGATGCCGACTGTGACACCATTGCCCGTACGCACTTGGTGAAGAATATGTATACTACGGCGGATATGGATGATGGCGTGCTTTCTACGGCCAATATGAACCGCCGTTATATTGAGGTGAGCCATGGTGTGGATGAGAATCAGAATGCTGTGGTGTTCCTGAATGGTACGTCGCACATCATCTTCGCCCTGCAGGATGATTCCGTCGAGAACGGTATCATGCAGCCCGTGACAGAGGTTCTGGAGAACAGCAATCGTATGATTCTCGACGTGATGAAACAGAACCCCAATGTGGCTCTTTATGTGGATGCTTTCATACAGACAGGACTGGTTGACTCTTTCTACCAGTATAAGGATGCAGAATGGGATCCCGCAGCTTATCCGCGCTATCGCTATATCTCCCATGTAAATAAGGAGACGGCTACTGTGCCGGATGAGAAGCGCACTGGTTTTACCATCTTTGCACCTAAAGACTCCGTGCTGAAGGCGAAATATGGTATTACAACCGTAGAACAACTCTATCAGAAAGCATGCGAGATCTATGACGAGGTCTACCCCGAAGATGCCAATGCGGAATACCATGATTTTGCCCATATCAAGCATCCGAAGAATCCGCTCTATCGCTTTATGGCCTATCATGTACTGACACGCGACGTGAAAGGCTGGAATTACCTGACACCCGTGAAGGACGTAGGCATTCTGACAACGGTCATGAATCCCGTTGACTGGTACGAGACCATGTTGCCTCACACGATGATGAAGTTCGAACGTCTTACGGTGCGTAAATGGGCTGGTGGTAGCGTGGTAGGACAACGCTATATCAATCGACGCTATGACGACGACTTCCAGGTATACGGCACTATGATCCGTCAGACAGTAGAGACCGAATACAAACAAGACGCTCTGAATGGCCGGTATTTCTATGTCGATGATATCCTTGCATTCGATGTGACGACTCGCGACATCGTCGACAACGACCGTATCCGTATGGATTTCTCCACTATCTTCCCCGAACTGATGACTAACGATGTCAGATTGAATGAGCGAAACGGTGGTATGAAGCAGCAGGATCCCGACTATGATGAGACAGGGAAATATGGACGTAACTACTATTTCCCGAATGGCTACCTGAAAGGTGTAACTATTAATGAAGGCTGCCACTTTGTCTACCGTCGTCCTCACGACTACTATGACAGCTATGAAGGTGATGAGATGAATCTGTTCGGAGATTTCGATATCACATTCAAGATACCGCCGGTGCCTTACGAAGGAGAGTGGCAGCTGAGGATTGGTTTTGCTGCAGAAGGCACACGCGGTGTGGCCCAGATTTATTTCGATGGTGAACCGCAAGGTATCCCCCTTGATATGACCAGACAGCTGAACGACGCCTCTATCTTGGGTGCTGACTGGAAAGCTGATTATAACAGTATGTCGCTGACGGATCTGGCAACAGACCAGAAAGTGCTAAAGAACAAAGGCTACTATCGTGGTGCTGCCGGTGGTTACAGGTATGCTCAGGGTAGTACCCAGCAAACCATCTTTGCCACGCAGCCCCATACCATCCGAATGGTTATCTGTACAACGCACATAGACCCTAGTGAGGACCATTATCTGCGTATCCGTTGTGTGTCAACCAAACAAGGAAATGACAATGAGTTCATGCTCGACTATCTGGAACTGGTTCCTAAGAGTGTCTACGGCGTCACCGATGAGGGAAAAATGGAAAGTATGCTGTAAGTTTAGAGTTTAAAGTTTGAAGTTTATGATTACTAATAAATATAATAATAAGGTAATAGCAGTGCTAATCTCTTGCCTCTTACCTCTCACCTCTCACCTCTTAGTTGGCTGTAGCGATGAATGGAACAGTCACTACGATGTGGAGGCAGCCGATAACGGTACCCTATGGCAAGCTATCTCAGCACAAGACAATCTGGGCAATTTTACACGGGTGGTGAAGGCCTGCGGTTATGATATCATCCTTGACGGAAGTCAGACGTTCTCGGTCTTTGCCCCTACCGACGACACATTCACCACAGCCCAGGCTGACAGTATGATTGATGCCTTCCAGAAACAGCAGGCAGCTGGCGTAAGAAGTAATGACAATACCATTGTCCGTCAGTTCATACAGAACCATATTTCACTATACAGACATCCGGTGTCATCGCTTACCGGCGACTCCATCAAGATGATGAACGGCAAGTACGAAGTGCTCACTTCGTCATCATTAGGGAATAGGGTGCTGTCAACCACCAATGCATTGTGCAACAATGGTCTGTTGTTTACCGTTGACCGGCAGCTTGATTATTTCCCGAATGTGTTCGAATATCTTGGCCATGACCAGGAACTGGACAGCGTTTATCAGTTCCTGAACAGATACAGTGTCTATGAATTCAATGATGCCAAGAGCGTACCCGGCGAGATTGTTGATGGTATGACCATCTATCTCGACTCTGTCTCAGATTTGCGCAACTCGTTATTGGAGACAAATGGTCTGATTAATTCCGAAGACAGTACTTATTGGATGGTTTGCCCTACAAATAGCGAATGGAGTCGTCTTCTGGCGGCGTATGAACCCTATTTCAATTACTCCAATGCTGTTGCCAAGCGTGATTCCATGATCTATGCCAATACCCGTATGGCCATTGTGGGCGGAACCATCTTCAGCCGCACCCAGAATCCCGATGCTGCATTCAATGACTCTGCTGTCTCGACCAAGGCAACGGCTTATTCCATACGTCGGCTGATGAACGAAGAGAATGCCTATTATATATATAAGAAACCATTCGATCGGGGCGGTATCTTCTATGGCACAGACGACATTGTGTGCAGTAATGGTCATGTACGTAAAGCCAATCAATTCAATGTCTCAAAATATGATACTTTCCTGCAGACAGTCAAGGTGGAAGCAGAGTCTATCCTCTCGCAAGATACGATTATCGATGCCGTTGATCCACTCATTGTACGCGAAGTTACTTCCGACAATCCCTTCTATGGAAAAGTATCTGGCAATTCATTCGTAGAAGTTGTCCCAGACCCCGCCACAGCTCAGGTGACAGTGCGTTTCAAGATCCCTAACATACTTTCTAATGTCAGCTACGACATCTATGGTGTGTTTGCGCCTGTAACGGCCTATGATGTACTGGCGACAGAGGAGGCCGCCAAGCCCAATCTCATCCGCAGCATCCTGTATTGGGATGACCAGAATGGCAGGGAGAGCCTCCGTCGCTATAATGCAAATATAACGACCAATCCGGCCGTGGTCGATACCGTACTACTGGTCAGCGACTGTTTTTTCCCCACCTGTTCGTATGGGCTATCAGATGCACAAGTAAAATTGGCGATACGTTCGAATGTGAGTGCACGTCAGACGGCGACGCATTCGAATACCCTTCGCATAGACTGTCTAATCATCAAACCACGTGAGCAATGAAACGATATATCATCTTTGGATTTTCACTCCTTCTGTTGAGTGTGTCTCCCCTGTCTGCACAGGAAAAGAGTAGAGTGATAAAAGGATTTGTCAAGGATTATTCTACCAAGTTGCCAATCTCTGGTGCCATGGTTCGTGTGGCTGAGGTAGAAGGCTATAGTACCTTAAGCCGCTCAGACGGTTCCTACGAATTGGAAGTCCCGCTATTTGTCAGTTCGTTGGAGATTTCTGCGCCCGAAACCAATCTAGTGAAGATCGGTCTCCAAAAAGGTGAACAGCAGCGCGAGGTGCTACTCTATCCAACAACCTTTTCTTCAGAATATAAGTCTGGCACCAATGTGACGGCTGATGTGTCGGCTACTGATTTCCGCTTTTCAAATGCCGTGACGATCGAAGACGAAATACAGAACCGCTTGGGAGCCAGTGTCCGTACCATAACGCGTAGTGGTACGCCTGGTATTGGCAGCGTGATGTTTATGAACGGTCTGAATTCTCTGAATGCCAATGCCCAGCCACTGATTATCGTTGATGGCGTCATTTTCGACCAGCAGTATAATCGCTCAACCCTGCACGACGGTTTCTATAACGACATTCTTAGCAATATCAGTCCCACGGATATAGAGAGTGTCAGTGTGCTGCGGAATGGAACGGCGATCTATGGTGCAAAGGGCGCCAATGGTGTAATCCTTATTAATACGCGCCGTAATCATAGTATGGCTACACGTATTACGGCCAGTATCTCTGGTGGCATCACACTGGAACCGAAATTCCTCGATGTGATGAACGCCAGCCAGTATAAGAGTTATGCCTCCGATCTGCTGCAGACCACCAATACCACTATCAATGATTTCAAGTTCCTGAACGAATCGCCCAGCTACTATTATTACCAGCAGTATCATAATAATACCGATTGGAAGGATCATGTCTATCGTACCGCATTTACACAGAACTACAGTATCAATGTGGAAGGCGGAGATGATGTGGCTGACTACAACCTGTCGCTGGGCTATATCAAAGGTCAGAGTACACTGGAGTGCAACGCTATGAACCGCATCAATATCCGATTTAATTCTGATATCCGTCTGACTAAGAAGCTGGGTATCCGCTTTGATGCATCATTTGCCAACCAGACGCGCAATCTGCGTAATGACGGTGCGCCCGAGAATTACGTTGACGGGACTCCGACATCGCCAGCATTCCTGGCCTACGCTAAGAGTCCGATGCTGAGTCCATATACCTTTGCCAACGGCAGGATTTCGGAGAACTACATCGATGTGGTCGACGAGAGTTATCTTGACGAGGCAATGGCTGACTATAGCAATTATAACTACAAGCTGGCCAACCCGTTGGCAGTCAATGAATTCGGTGATGCGGAAAACAAGAATCACTTTGAGAACTCTATGGTCAATCTGGCAGTTACGCCAAAGTTCAAGTTTAACGATCATCTTACGCTGAGCGAGCACTTCAGCTACAACCTGGTTAAAACCAATGAGAAATTCTATATTCCATTGAACGGTGTACCCTCATACTATGTTTCGAGCGTCAATGCGTATTGTGAGAATGAGGTGCGGTCAATGGCTGGAAAACAGAACTCTGTCATGAGCAATACTCGGTTTGATTACGAGAATCGCTTCGGGGCTCATTTCCTACACCTCTTTGCCGGCAGCCGGATCAATTGGGAACGGTATACGCTCAGTTCGCAGTTGGGCTATAACACCAGCAGCGACAAGATGCCTGTTATCAGTTCCAGTCTTGACCACGCCCAGCCTTCTGGTACTAACGACAAGTGGAAGTCGATTGCCTGGTATGCACAAGTGAACTATAACTACCTGCAGCGTTATTATCTCCAGGCTAATCTGACCGCAGAAACATCTTCCCGTTTTGGAAAGGATGTAGATAACGGATTGAAAATGTTCGAAGTGCCCTGGGGTATCTTCCCTGGTGTACAGGTAATGTGGGTGATGAGCAACGAGCCTTTGTTTAAGGGTGTCCGGGGGGTGGACTACCTGAGTGTCACTGCCGGATACGATGTGAGTGGTAATGACGATCTTGACAATAATGCGGCCCGAAGCTATTTCGTTTCCCATAACTTCCTTGAGGATGTCTCGGGACTGTCGTTCGAAAACATTGGCAATACCCATCTGCAATGGGAAACCACCAGACGTTTAAATGTGGGGTTGGAGGGCAACTTCTTTCAAAACCGCCTGAACCTGCGCCTCAACTATTTCTCCAGTGTCACAGACAATCTGTTGATGTTCCAGCAGCTGGAATATGTCACAGGCCTTGATCGTAACTGGACTAATGGCGGTAAGATGAAAAATAAAGGTTTTGATATAACAGCCATTGGTAAGGTCCTCTCATTGAAAGATTTCCAGTGGGAGTTAGGAGCTAGTGTCGGACACTACAAGAATGAGGTAGAGGAACTGGTCGACGGACAGACGGCATTCGAGCATACCATCTATGGCGCTACGATCCGCACACAGATAGGACAACCCGCCAATATGTTCTACGGCTATCAGTCGCTTGGTGTGTTCTCTACCTCTGAGGAGGCCGCTGCAGCCGGTCTGTTCATTCTTGACGACAATGGTATTGACCACAAGACATTTGGTGCGGGTGACATCCATTTTGCCGACATAAACGGTGACCATGAGATTAACGAAGCCGATCGTGTCTTTATAGGCGATCCCAACCCCAGTCTCTACGGTAACATCTTCTCGACATGGGCTTATAAGCGTTTTAAACTCGATGTCCATTTCAATTACTCTATTGGTAATGATGTCTATAACTATCAACGCAGTCAGCTGGAGGGCGGCAGCCGTTTTATGAACCAGACAACAAATCTTATACGCCGTTGGCAGACAGAGGGTCAGGTGACGGATGTACCTAAGGCCACCTTCCAGGATCCCATGGGTAACGCCCGTTTCAGCGACAGATGGATAGAAGATGGCAGTTTCCTGAAACTGAAGACCGTTACGCTGAGTTATACCTTGCCGATGCATTCTACACTTCTGCAAGGTTTCCAATTCTGGATTCAGGCCAATAACCTGTTTACTTTCTCAAAGTATCTGGGTGCTGATCCGGAGTTTGCCATGACATCCAGTGTAATCGGTCAGGGTATCGACCTTGGCAGGTTGCCCCTCAGCCGCAGTTTTGTGGCAGGTGTGAAGATTAACTTGTAAGAATTGAAGAAATGAAAAATTGAAGAATTGAAGTTTATGATTACAAAGAAATATATTTATAGGGTCATAGCAGGTGTAATCTCTTACCTCTTACCTCTCACCTCTTACCTCTTCATCAGTTGTAGCGACTTCCTGTATGAAGATACTGATCAGGTAATTTATGCTGACAAGAGTCATCTGAACAATGATGCTGATACATTGTGGTCGATAGCGGGTATTATCAATAAGATGCAGGTGATTGCCGATCGTACTATCTTGTTGGGTGAAGTGCGTGGCGATCTTGTCGACATCACCTCAAATGCATCAGCAGACCTTCGGCAACTGTCGATGTTCAACATCAGTAGCGATAATAAGTATAATGTGCCGCGGGATTACTATGCCGTTATTAACAACTGCAACTATTTCCTCGCCCATGCCGATACGGCGCTACGCAATAACCGCAATGAATATATTTTTATGAAGGAATATGCTGCGGTAAAGACATTCCGTGCTTGGACCTATCTGCAACTTGTCATCAACTACGGACGCGTGCCCCTGATTACTGAGCCAATCCTCAGTACCGATGATTCCCATAAGGATTTCAAGATGTGTGGGCTTCAGGAAATCTGCGAGTTCTTTATCCACGACATTATGCCCTATGCAGAAGTTGAAACACCAAGCTATGGCAGCATTCGTAATACCGTTTCAAAACTGTTCTATTTCCCGGTATATGTGGTGTTGGGTGACCTTTATCTGTGGGCTGGTGATTACAAGGCTGCCGCACAAAGCTATTACAAATATCTCAGGCAGCGAAATGGTACCAATTCAGCCTATCCGCTTACAACGAATGCGGTTCGTTTCTCTAACAGAGACAGTCGATGGATGACCAAGTCCGACTCCTGGTCCTATGGGTGTTTCAACACAGAGACCTTGACTGCTACATCCGAACTGATAACGATGATTCCTGGTGACTCTATACCCTCGGAAGGAAACTATAGCGAGCTGCGCAATCTCTTCAATAGCACAGAGGCGAATGAGTACAAAGCCTCTATTGTTCCTTCGCAAGGCATCGTCAGTCTTTCTGCCGCACAGAAGTATTGTCAGTTTACCTCAGGCGGTGAATTCATCTATGCCCCCGATGGTCTGGACAATTACCTTACAGGCGATCTGCGTCTCTCTGCTGTCTACACCAATGCTGATAATGTGAGCTCGCTGAGTGTGAACGGGAAGAAAATCACGAATTATTCCGCCATCTCGAAATATTCAACACGCAATGTCCATGTCTATCGCCGGACGATGGTTTACCTGCGTCTGGCAGAAGCATTGAACAGGGCCGGTTATCCGCGGTTTGCATTCCAGATACTGAAACGTGGCGTCAACAATAGCGTTATTGAGAGTGAGGTGCTGCCTTATTATCCGACCGATGAGGCATGGATCCGGACATTCGACTTCCCCAACACCTCGTATGTGTTGGAGACGACCGCCGGTCTGGCAACGGAGAATACCATGGGTCTGCATTCACATGGCTGTGGATATACTGCTTATAATGAATCGTATGTCTTGCCCGATGATTCCACGCTTACCGATGCAGCCCGTCTGCAATATCAGATAGAGAAGGTGGAAGACCTGATTATCGACGAAGAGGCATTGGAGTTTGCCTTTGAGGGATATCGTTTCTACGACCTGATGCGCGTGGCGCTCCGTCGCAACGACCCTTCATACCTCGCAAACCGCATCTATCAGCGCAAAGGTACTGATGGAGAGAGCAACATGCGTGCTATGATTCAGGCGGATCTCAATGATATGAATACTTGGTATTTGAACTGGAATGAAAAGATTGGACTGAAATGAAACGGATGATAATAATGTTGATGGGTATGGCTTTGGGGATGATGGCCAATGCGCAGCAAAAGGAGATATACGTTCCTGAGGACCTTCGGGGAATGGACTTACAGTCCGACACTTCCAAATGGAGTTTCCAGCGGAGCACGGAAACCGCCGACTTGATATTCATGTGGGAGCGTGGCTTTGGCAACGACACGAGTACCCCCCCCGATCTCGATGGCAAGCCCATGCGCTTTGATTTGGCAACCCTGAAGAATCGTGTACAGATATTCTATGATTTCTTTCGTGACACGCTTGAGTTTGTAAAACCCGGCCTGCCATCAAAGGTCGACCATTACAAGATGATGGTGATGGTGAACTATTCGTTAGATGGTACGGCTTATGGTGGCACTTACGATAACTTTATCGGTGCCCTTTGGGTTGCTCCCAACCGCATTCAGGACACGAAGATGAACTGTATGGCTCATGAGCTGGGACACTGCTTTCAGGCTCAGATTATGGCCGACAGCGTGGGTGACGCCTGGGGTGGAAGCGGGTTCTTTGAGATGACCTCGCAGTGGATGCTCTGGCAGGTGAATCCTGACTGGATCACTGATGAGAACTATCATTTCGAAGCTTTTAAGAAACTCACGCACAAAGCCTATCTCGCTATGGAGAATATCTACCATTCGCCGTATGTCATTCAATGGTGGAGCGATCTCCACGGACGAAAGAGCATTGCCGAGCTTTATCGTCAGGGTAGAATCGGGGAGGATCCCGTGATGACCTACAAGCGTATTCATGGCCTTAAACAACTACAGTTCTGCGATGAGATGTTCCGGGGCTATCAGCATCTGATGAACTTCGACTTCAAACAGGCTTGGAAGGAAACTCGTAAATATGCCTGTACGTTCGATACGGAATTGGAAATGACTGCAGACAACTGGCTGCGCCCCAAGGATTACCCCGAGGCCTATGGTTTCAATGCCATCCTACTCGACGATAGGGTGAGTCTGAAAGCCAGAAACTATCGTCTTCAACTGAACGGTGACCACCTGCGCTATGGTTTCGTTGGGGTAACGACCGAAGGTGAGAGTGTCTATTCGCCGATCAACGCCATTACCTTCGAAACGCCGAAGGGTAAGTCGCTTGCCCACTTGTACCTTATCGTGATGGGTGCCCCGATGGCGCATTGCCAAGATGCAAATACATATCCCTACAAATTCAGAATAAAAGCTAAATAGACCACAGATGAAAAAGACCATTTTGCTACTCATCGTGTTTGCAGCCACCCATAGCGGTCTGGCACAGACGAAATACGATATGCACTATACCGTGGAGCCAGACACGATGGGCCATTACCTCCATGTATCGCTCCACTATCAACAGCTATCCGCCGCTACTACGCTTGTGCTGAACATGCCCCGCTGGGCTCCCGGCTATTACCAGATCCTCGATTTCGCCAAGCATCTGTGCGATTTCGCAGTCAACGACACCGAGGGCCGCCCTGTTGCATGGCGTAAAGACGGCATGAACCGTTGGCGTATAGAGTTGCCGGCAAACGGACAGGTAAGGGTTAGTTATCGAGTCTATGCCAATGAGCGAGACGTAGCCTCCAGCCGAGTAGAGCGCGACATCGCCTTTGTTGCTCCTCCGGGCGTTTTCATGCATGTCGACGGCAATCTGCAGCATCCTGTTACCGTCACCTTCCAATTGCCACAGCATTGGCGCCATATCTCTACAGGATTGAAGCCACATGCCGATGATGCCTGCACGTTTACCGCTCCTGACTTCGATACCCTCTACGACTCTCCATTCTTGTTGGGTAATTATTATCTGTCGCGCTTTGCCCATGAGGGCCACGACTATGAGTTTGCCATTGAGACACCCGATGGCGTGGAAGAATGCGGACTACAAGCTGATTTCAAACGTATCGTCACTGCCGCCACCAGGCTGATGGGTCATGTGCCCTACGACAACTACAGCCTGATTCATATGGGTGAAGGCGGCGGCGGACTGGAGCACCTGAACTCTCAGGCCTGCTATACCGATGGCAGCTATCGCTTCGCTTCCCGTCGGGCACATGTAAAATTCCTTGCCTTTGTGGCTCATGAGTACTTCCACCTGTACAATGTGAAATGTATCCGCCCAACAGAGTTGTGGCCGATCGACTATGACCATGAGGCCGTTACTCCAATGCTATGGGTTAGCGAGGGACTGACATGTTATTATGAATTCCGGCTGTTGCAGTATGCCGGAATCACCAATACCGACGAGGCCTTGCAGTTGCTTTCCACCTATTTCTCACTCTATGCGCCCCATGAGGGACAGCGACACATGAGCCTGCGCCAAAGCAGCTACGATATCTGGCTGAACTTCATGAACCACGACGACAATGAACGTGACGTGCGTGTCAATTATTACTTCAAGGGTCCGGTTATCGGTCTGTTGCTTGATGTGGCTATTCGTGAGAAGACCAGTCAGCACCAGTCGCTCGATGATGTCATGCGTCTACTCTATAACCGCTACTACCGTCAGCTGCAGCGCGGCTTCACCGAAGAGGAGTTCTGGCAGGCTGTAGCTGAGGTTGCAGGAGACCCTCTGTCGGAGATGCGACGTTTGGTAGACACCACTTCCGACATTGACTACGACCGGTTGCTTGCCCCTGCAGGCCTTTGCATTAATTCCATCGACTGGAGCATCCGCCCGGTTGCGAATCCTACCAAATCCCAACAGGCCTTCCTTAAGGCCATGCAACTATAAAAAAAGAAATAAGGTAAAAAAAGTGGCAGGGGTTGAAGAATTTCCAATTATTCTTCGTATCTTTGCCACGAAATGAAGCGAATGATATTATTACTCACTGCACTGATGATGCTTTTGCCGTTCTGGGCAAAGGATGACTACCGCTATCGCAACATCACCATGAACGATGGCTTGTCAGCCAATGCCGTGCGCAATATTGTGCAGGATGACTATGGCTTCATCTGGTTTGGCACCGATAACGGCCTTTGTCGCTACGACGGGGTGAAGGTACAGCCTTATCACATTAATGAGTTGGGTATTAACCAATACGTCTCTGCCCTATTGGCGAGCAACGATCGGCTTTACATAGGAACAGAGAAAGGCGTTTTCCTATTCACGTTCAAAGGCCATGCCATCAGCCGATTGCCGATAGATATCCATTCTACCGTGACGAGTCTCGTCCAGGATGAGGAGGGCTACCTGTGGATTTCTACATCTGAACAAGGTGTTTTGCAATATATGCCTGATACCGGTAATACGAGGCATTATGATTTTAAGGAAACGGACGGTGCTGTGGCTCAGGTCTTTATCGATAACAGCAATCAGGTCTGGACTATTACCAATTGGGGCTTCCCCGTTGTGCAGCGGCTCAACCGCCTGCACAATAAGTTTGAACCTGCAAACCTGAGTTGTGAGAAGAATTATAATGGACTCTGTATGCTTCAGACGCGAGATGGGCGGATGTGGTTGGGCACTTGGGAGAACGGACTGATGCTTTTTCATAGCGACGGACATCTGGAGCAGATGCTCTCACCCGTGCTTTCAAAGGTCGGTTCGCACATTCATACACTCTACGAACTCGCTGAGGATTGTCTCTGTATTGGTTGTGACGATGGTGTCATCTGTTTTAATCCCAAGACCCGTGAGTGGCGTCATCTGTTGGGCGAGCAAAGTCTGAAAGCTCGTTTTGTCTATGCCATCACCAGCGACAAGGAGGGTGGACTTTGGATAGGGACATACTATGGTGGCGTCAGTTATATTTCACCTGTAGATAAACGCTTTGAGGCGTTATCTGTGGAGACAGGATTGCCGGGCAATGTCATTTCCCGTTTCTGCGAAGACAAACGAGGACGCGTCTGGGTGGCTAGCGATGATGGTGGATTGATGTGCTATCTGCCTAAAGAGCAACGTTTTGCCAGCTATCCCCATCAAGACCTACTAAGCCGACTGAATGTACATGCCCTCTGTATGGTAGATGATGAGTTGTGGATAGGCACCTATACCAGTGGTGTGGTTGTACTGAATGTGGAAAAGGGAACGCTCAATCAGTATCGTCAGTCTGCTGATCCTCACTCGCTCGACAACTCCAGCAGCTACGCCATCTACAATGATCGCCGCGGACGTATCTGGGTGGCGACCATGACAGGCCTGAACCGCTATGACCGAACGCAGAACAACTTTGAACGTGTTGGGGCAGTGGACGACCTGATTATTGATATCGATGAAGACAATGATGGCAATCTGTGGCTGTCGACACAAGGTAGCGGATTGTGGAAATACATCATCCAAGATAAGAAATTCGTTACCTACCGTCATGACGATAATGATAAGCTGTCATTACCAGATGGTCAGGTGAATTGTACCCTCGTCGACGAAAGTGGACGTATATGGGCTGGCACACTCCGTGGGCTTTGTCAGTACGACAAGGCGATGAACCGTTTTAAGCGTATCCGCCTTGATGTACCAAGTCAGAACATCCAGAGTATTATCGAGGATCATGGCGCACTCTGGCTCACCACAGACCATGGCATTGTGAAGTATGAACCCAAGCAAACCCAACGGTTTACCCTGCATGACGGACTGGTCAGCGAGCAGTTTCAGCCCAATTCCGGTATGAAGGCCAGCGACGGCCGAATATACTTCGGCAGTACTGGCGGCTTCAATACCTTCTATCCCTACCAGATCAAGGCCAACACCATGATACCACCAGTGTATATCACATCGCTGGAGCTGATGAACCATGAGGAACGGTCGGTCACAGGCTTGCCAGCCGACCTCTCGCAAGCCAGTGAACTTTTCCTTGAATATAGCGAGGCACGTATGCTGACGCTCTTTTTTGCCTCGCTCAGCTATTGTTCACCAGGGAAGAATCAATACGCCTATAAACTCGAAGGATTTGACCGCGACTGGAATTATGTGGGTAACCAGACACAGGCAACCTATACCAATATCTCACCAGGCAACTATACGTTCCGGGTGAAGGCTACCAACAACGACGGAATATGGTCAGAAAACGAAGCTACGCTGAAAATCGTGGTTCATCCCCCATTTTGGTGGAGTTGGTATGCCAAACTGTTCTATCTCCTGCTCATTGTTGCTGTCATCTGGTACTATGTACGCTTCCGTCTGAAGCAGGCTGAGCACCGTCATCAGCGGGAGATGCGCGAGGCGCGTCTCCAGTTTTTTACGATGATAGCCCACGAAATCCGAACACCAGTGTCACTGATTATCGGACCGTTGGAAAAAATCATGAAACATGAGACGCCTTCCGACGATATGAAGATGATCGATCGTAATGCCCACAGGCTGTTGGAACTGGTCAATCAGTTGCTCGATTTTCGCAAGGTAGAGCAGCATAGCCTTGTCATGCACTTTGAGCCACAGAACATCCATTCAATGATAGAGTCTGTAAGCACTCGTTTTGCACCCTCTTTTGAACAAAATGGGAAGCGATTTACAATCGATTATCCTGACGAGCATTTTACGGCTATCATCGACAAGGAAGCCATGACGAAAGTAATTAGCAATCTACTAACCAATGCCAATAAATATAGCAAAGATGAAGTCCGCCTTGCCTGTCAGGTTGAACCCGATGGCGAACATTTCCGTATAGAGGTGGCAGACAATGGTGTTGGCATTCGTGAGGAAGATCGTGAGCGAATTTTCGAACCTTTCTTCCAGGCACAGGATAATAAGCCAGGTACGGGTATTGGATTGAGTATTGTAAAGAATATTATAGATCGTCATCATGGCCATATTTTTGTAAATTCAGAGATAGGACGAGGATCAGTCTTTACTGCTATTCTTCCAGTATCACAAGAGAATATCGAAGAAAGTAAAACTGTTTTGGAAGTGGATAGTAGAAAAGAACTGCGCAAAGATGATGTCATAAGAAATCATGTAATATCAGATATTCCGATTTCTTCCCAGACCTCTGATTCTTCGCTTCATAAAATGCTTATCGTTGACGATAATGAAGATATGGTGTCCTTCTTAAGCAATCATTTCCGCGATAAGTATAAGGTGATAACAGCAGGGGATGGTATCGAAGCCCTTGATTTTTTGAACAAGCATGAGGTGAATATTATTATCAGTGACTGGATGATGCCTCGTATGGATGGGGCTGAGTTCTGCCGACTGGTTCGCAGCAATCCGTTGACGAGTCACATTCCGTTTGTCATGCTTACGGCAAAGACCGATGATGACTCAAAAGTTGAGGGTATGGATGTTGGAGCTGATGCCTATATTGAAAAGCCCTTCTCTGTGCAGTATCTCGAAGCTTGTATTCGTAATATGCTTGATATGCGACGTAGGCTTATCGAGAAATTCTCCACTCAGCCTCTGGAGCCGCTAACTGAAATTGCCAATAATCCGACTGATAATGAGTTCCTGATAAAAATGAATAAAGTTATAGAAGAGAATTTCTCTAATCCGGATTTGAATATCAATTTCCTTGCAGATAAGTTGAATATCAGCCGAAGTGGACTCTTTGCTAAGATTAAGACCTTGGCTGATATTACGCCCAATGAAATGATTCAGTTGGTTCGCCTAAAACGTGCAGCCCAACTTTTGCGGGAGAAAAGGAATACTGTGAGTGAAGTAGGTTATATGGTGGGATTTTCCAATCCTTCTTATTTCTCAAAATGCTTCCAAAAACAGTTTGGTGTCCGTCCAACCGACTATGTTAAACAATCGGTCGCTATTAAAGAAAAATAGTGAACAATTCGACGTGTGCAGAAAGAATGTAAAAAGGCTGATTCTTGTACGAGAGTCAGCCTTTTTTACTATTTGTTATTCACTTTTATTGGATTTCCCAGCCAATGGCACTGGCACCTAATACAGCAGCACTGGCGCCATCCAGACCACTTACCAGGAACTGGGCCTTATTCTTGAAGATCTTCAGCACATGCTCGTTGTAGGCCTCGCGGATGGGTTTCATGATCAGTTCGCCTGCTTTCACCATACCACCGAAGAAGATAAAGGCCTCAGGACTACTGAATGCAGCGAAATCAGCGCAAGCCTCTCCCAGCATCTTACCGGTGAAATCATAGATTTCCTTAGCCAGTTCATCACCCTTGCCGGCAGCGATGGAGACGTCCAGACTAGTGATGTCCTCGGGATTCATGTCACGCAACAGACTCGGACGGGTGGTCTTGGCCAGGATCTCGCGGGCTGTACGGGCCACACCAGTCGCAGAGCAGTAAGCTTCCAGACAACCGGTTCTTCCGCAGCCACAGAGACGACCTTCTGCACCACGAACCATGGTCACGTGACCGAGTTCTCCGGCGAAGCCGTCATGACCATAGAGCAGTTGACCATTCACCACGATACCAGAACCCACACCTGTACCCAGGGTGATGACGATGAAGTTCTTCATACCTCTAGCCACACCATAGACCATTTCGCCGATGGCTGCGGCATTAGCATCGTTGGTCAGGGCTACGGGAATGTTGTTCAGACGCTCACTGAACAGTTTAGCCAAGGGTACCACACCGTCGTGTGCCCAAGGCAGATTGGGTGCGAACTCGATTGTACCGTTATAATAGTTTCCATTGGGCGCACCAATACCCATGGCCTTGATTTTCTCGATACCACCCACTTGGTCGATAATCACTTGCAGCGCCTCTACACAGGCGTCTACATAATCTTCTACCTTCTCATAGCCACCGGTCTTGATGGCGGTGGTAGCCTTGATGTCGCCACGGGAATCGACAATACCAAAGACGGAGTTCGTGCCTCCCAGATCCAAGCCGATTACATACGGCCTCATTACATTCTGTTGTTCCATTGTATTAAGTTTTATATTAAAATGTTCTCAGTTGATTTTTCAAGCTACAAAATTACGAAAAAACTCACAATTATCGTTCATTTTTACGGAAATTAACCTTTTCTTATTCACAAAGACCCTCTGTCAGTAATATTTATGACGGAATTGTTGGCGGTTTCAAGTATTTTGTGTAACTTTGCATACGCAAAGTGAATACATAAGTTGAATATGAAAATAAAACGCTCTCTCACGTGGCTTGTCCTTCTGTTGGTGTCCGTGACGTTTTTGGCCTGTCATAAGGAGGTGGGACGTCATGTGAAGGCCAGTAAGGCCGATAGCATCATGTTTGATGTAGGCGTCAGGATGGAGTACGACAGTATGCTGTTACTGGCTAATCGCTATGAGGAACAGGGGCTGCTTTCCGAATTGGATGCCAATCGTTGGCGGGGTGTGGCCTACTACCATCAGGGGCATTATCGCATGTCGGAGATCTATTATCGGAAAGCCCTCGAGTGCAAGGTTGTCAACGACGAGGACCAACTGAGCTATAATAAATGTGCCCGCCGACTCTCTGAACTCTTGCTGGTCAAGGGCGATTTTGAAGGCTCCCTGCAAGTGGCCATCCCTGCGGTCAAGAAGATGGACGAGTCGGGTATAGGCTCCGACATCGACTATGCCATTCTCCTGAATAACATCGGTTGTTGCCAGATAAACCTTGGTCAGGACGACGAGGCCAAGGAGAGTTTCCTGACAGCCCGTGGACACTATGCCAACCGTTGGCAGTCGGATTCCACAAGCCGTGGTTTCCAGGAGGCGGTGTTGGGTACGGTCTATACCAGTATGGCTTATATCAATACGCGACGCTATGCGGAGTCGATCTATTGGATTGACCGCACGGAGATGTTGCTCGATAAGTATCGTCAGCGGCCTGATGCGCGTAAGGACTATTTCGACGAGTACCAGGGGCGGATTGAGATTATGCGTGCCGTGGCCAAACAGGGACTGGGAAAGTCTGGTGAGGCGGAAGCGGCGTATCAAGCTTTCCTGAAGACCGACTATGCGAAGACGGGGCAGGGACATATCAATGCCAATGATTATCTGGTCATTGCCAAACGCTACCAGGAGGCTGCCGACAATTATCGTGATCTGGACCAGACCATGGCGCACTGGGGCATGGAAGCCTCGCTCGATAATATCCAGCTCTATATGCTTCCTAAGTTCTGGGCGAATAAGGAGGCTGGGCGTAGGGATTCTGCCAGGGCGGCTGCAGAGAAGATTCTCCAGGTGCTCGACTCGGCCATTACCAGCCAGAAGAACAGTGCCACGGCAGAACTGGCGACCATCTATGATACCCAGGGCAAGGAACAGGAGATTCTCCAGAAACAGGCCGACCTCTCGCGTCAGCGTATGTGGACCACAGCCATTGCCCTCTTGCTTATCATTTTGTTCCTCATCGTCTACACCTTTCATAAACGTAAGTCCACCCACCGTTTGCGTGTAGCCCATGAGAAATTGCAGGTGGCCTACGACCAGTTGGAGGAGGCGACAGCCCACAGGGAACGTATCGAGAGTGAACTTCGCATCGCCAGAGACATCCAGATGTCGATGGTGCCGAATATCTTCCCCAATCGCGAAGGACTGGATATCTATGCGAAGATAGAACCGGCTAAGGAGGTGGGAGGCGACCTGTATGGTTATCTCCTTATGGGTGATGAATTGTATTTCTGTTTAGGTGATGTAAGTGGAAAGGGTGTGCCGGCCTCGCTTTTCATGGCACAGGCAACCCGACTCTTCCGTACACTGGCCACCCAGCACATGATGCCCGCGGAGATTGCCACCCGTATGAATGCGGCCCTCTCGGAGGATAATGACCAGGGTATGTTCGTCACGATGTTCATCGGGCATATCGATTTGGTGAAAGGCTCGATAGACTTCTGCAATGCGGGTCATAATCCGCCATATCTCAGTGATGCTGGAGGTGGTAAGTTCATGGAGATGTTGCCTAACGCGCCCATCGGCCTTTGGCCAGGACTGGAGTATGACGGGGAACGGCTCGAGGATATCAGTGGTCAGATGCTGGTGGTTTACACCGACGGCCTTAATGAGGCGGAGAACAGACAACAGGTTCAGTTTGGCGACGATCGTCTGCTCGATATTCTGGAGACAATGCCGCGTTGCAGCGCCAAAGAGGTGATCGATACACTTTATGAGGCTGTTCAGCAGCATCGTGATGGGGCAGAGCCGAATGATGACTTGACCATTATGAGTATTCGGGTCGATACTCGGAAAAAAGAGGTAGAAAAATAGGTAGTCTCAATATTTTTTTGTAATTTTGCAGCCGCTATGCCGTTTCATGTACCGATAAATATACTGGATTTCATCTTTAAGGGCATCTTGATAGGTGTGATTGCCAGTGCCCCGATGGGGCCTGTCGGCATCCTTTGTGTCCAGCGCACCCTTAACAAAGGGCGTTGGTATGGATTTGCTACAGGCATAGGTGCGGCAGTCAGTGATATCATCTATGCAGGCTTTGCCGGCTTCGGTATGTCGTTTGTCATGGATCTCATCAACAACGACCAAAACCGGTTTTATCTCCAGATAGCAGGTAGTATCATGCTGCTCTGTTTCGGATTCTATACTTATCGCACGGACCCCACGAGGAAGATGCACCAGTCGGGACAGCAGAAGGGTACGCTCTGGTATAACACTTGGACGGCATTTCTGGTCACTTTCTCCAATCCCCTTATCATCTTTCTCTTCCTGGCCACCTTCGCTCAGTTTGCCTTCGTGCTGCCTAACCATCCTTTCGAGATGCTCGTAGGTTTTGCCAGTATCGTGGGTGGGGCCTTGCTGTGGTGGTGGGGACTCACTTGGCTGGTCGATAAGATCCGTACGAAGTTTGATACCAATGGCATCCGAATCATTAATCAGGTGATTGGCGGGGCTGTGGTCATCGGGTCTGTCATTATGCTTCTTGGCACTACCACCAATCTGTTAAGGTTCTAAATACATGTATATATCACAAGATTTAAGAAAAAAGAATATTGCCGAGTATCTGCTTTATATGTGGCAGATCGAGGATACTATCAGAGCGTTTGACTGTTCTCTGCGACGCATTCGTGACGAGTGGGTGGCACGCTTTGACTATACCGACGAACAGAAAGAAGAGGAACTCGACTGGTTCGGGAATCTCATCCGGATGATGAATCAGGAGGGTTGTCGTGAAAAGGGACATCTCCAGATCAATCAGGTCACGATGCAGATGCTCATAGAGCTGCATAACCAACTTCTTCAGTCATCGAAGTTCCCGTTCTATAGTGCAGAATATTACAAGGTGCTTCCCTTTATCGTGGAACTGCGGAACAGAGGGGCCAATAAGGAGGAAAACGAGATTGAGACCTGTTTCAACTCGCTCTACGGCGTGATGCTCCTGCGTTTGCAGAAGAAGGATATCTCTCCTGATACTCAGCATGCGGTAAAGGAGATAACCACTTTTCTGGGTATGCTCTCTGACTATTATAAAAAGGATAAGGAAGAAGGACTGAAGTTTGAATAGNNAAAAAAGATAAGGAAGAAGGCTTAAAGTTTGAATAGATGAATATACTGATTACAGGCTGTAATGGCCAATTGGGAAACGAGATGCAGTTGCTGGAGAAAGAGAATCCCCAGCATACCTATTTTAATACGGATGTGGCTGAGTTGGATATTACCGACCAGACGGCCATCGAGACCTTTGTCAATGAAAACCAGATTGACGGTATCGTGAACTGTGCGGCGTACACGGCCGTCGACAAGGCTGAGGAGAATGAAAAACTCTGTACCCTGTTGAATGCCGAAGCGCCTGCCTACCTGGCTGCTGCAATCGGTAGACGGGGTGGATGGATGATCCAGATATCGACCGACTATGTGTTTGATGGTACTCAGCATACCCCTTATACAGAAGATGCAGATACTTGTCCGAACAGTGTCTATGGCAAGACAAAACTGGTGGGTGAACTGAATGTACAGAAGTTCTGTGAGCGGTCGATGATCATTCGTACGGCTTGGTTATATTCTACCTTTGGCAATAACTTTGTCAAGACGATGATTCGCTTGGGCAAGGAGAAACCGGAACTGGGCGTTATCTTTGATCAGATAGGTACGCCCACTTATGCCCGTGATTTGGCGGTAGCCATCTTTGCGGCCATTAATCAGGGTGTTGTCCCAGGCATCTATCACTTCTCAAACGAGGGCGTGATTTCCTGGTATGATTTCACCAAGGCCATCCATCGCATTGCCGGCATTACCACTTGTCATGTGCGGCCATTGCATACTTCGGAGTATCCCACCCCTGCCAAGCGCCCCCATTATTCGGTTCTTGACAAGACGAAAATCAAACAGACTTATAACCTCGAGGTTCCCTATTGGGAGGAGAGCCTCGCTGAGTGTATAGCAAAATTATGAATCAAGAGATAGATANNCGATTATTTCGCATCCTGATGCAGGTAAGACCACGCTGACCGAAAAATTCCTCCTCTTTGGAGGACAGATTCAGGTGGCTGGTGCTGTGAAGAATAATAAGATTAAGAAGACTGCCACATCCGACTGGATGGACATTGAGAAACAACGTGGTATCTCAGTCTCTACCTCAGTGATGGAGTTTGACTATATACCCGAGGGCAAGGACATTGAGTATAAGGTAAATATTCTCGATACCCCTGGTCACCAGGACTTTGCCGAGGATACCTTCAGAACCCTGACTGCAGTGGACTCCGCTATCATCGTGGTTGATGGCGCGAAGGGTGTTGAGACACAGACACGTAAACTGATGACGGTCTGTCGTATGCGTAAGACCCCAGTAATCATCTTTATCAATAAGATGGACCGTGAGGGTCGTGATCCCTTTGACTTGCTCGATGAACTGGAACAGGAACTCGAAATCAAGGTGCGTCCCTTGTCTTGGCCAATCAACCAAGGCGCGAAGTTCAAGGGCGTGTATAACATTTACGAGCAGAAACTCGACCTCTTCACACCTGATAAACAGCGTGTGACGGATAAGGTGGAGATTGATATCAACAGTACGGATCTCGACGAACGGGTGGGGGAGGACAATGCCGCCAAACTGCGTGAGGACCTCGAACTGGTGGACGGTGTTTATCCTGAGTTTGATGTGGAAACTTATCGTTCCGCTGAGGTGGCCCCGGTGTTCTTTGGCTCAGCCCTGAATAACTTTGGTGTACAGGAGTTGCTGAATTGTTTTGTGGAGATTGCCCCCAGTCCCAGACCGACGAAGGCTGAGGAACGCGAGGTAGAACCCGAAGAGAAAAAATTCACTGGTTTTATTTTCAAGATAACGGCGAATATCGATCCTAACCATCGATCTTGTATAGCCTTCTGTAAGGTGTGCAGTGGCAAGTTCCAGCGTAATCAGCCTTATCTGCATGTGCGACAGGGTAAGACCATGCGCTTTACCTCACCCACGCAGTTCATGGCACAGCGTAAATCGACCATTGATGAGGCATGGCCTGGGGATATCGTTGGTCTGCCTGATACGGGTGGCATTTTTAAGATTGGTGATACGTTGACAGAGGGGGAACAGCTCCATTTTCGGGGTTTGCCATCCTTCTCGCCAGAACTTTTCAAATACATTGAGAACGATGACCCCATGCGCTCGAAACAGTTGCAGAAGGGCATCGACCAATTGATGGACGAGGGTGTGGCGCAGTTGTTTGTCAATCAGTTCAACAACCGTAAGATTATAGGAACGGTGGGGCAGTTGCAGTTTGAGGTAATCCAGTATCGTTTGGAGAATGAGTACAACGCGAAATGTCGTTGGGAACCGGTGCATCTCTATAAGGCCTGTTGGATTGAGAGCGACGATGATGCAGAACTCGAAAATTTCAAGAAACGCAAGTACCAGTACATGGCAAAGGATAAGGAGGGACGTGATGTCTTCCTTGCTGACTCCGGCTATGTGCTTTCTATGGCTCAAGAGGATTTCAAACATATCAAGTTCCATTTTACAAGTGAGTTTTGATGACCAGGGAAGAAGATATCAGAAACGCAGTAGAGACGATGAGACGGGGAGGTGTGATTCTCTATCCTACCGATACCGTCTGGGGCATTGGTTGTGATGCTACGAATGTGGAGGCAGTGAAACGGGTTTATCAGATTAAACAGCGCGATGACTCGAAGGCCCTTATTTGCTTGGTTGATAGTGATGCCCGTCTCCAACGTTATTTCCGCACCATCCCTGATGTTGCTTGGCAGTTGATTGATAGCCTTCAAACACCCGGGGACGGTTCTTTTTTGTTTGACAGCAATCTCGCGCAAACGGATCAAACAAAAAAGAACCGTCCCCGGGTGTTTGAAAAGCCGACGACGTTGGTGCTTGATGGGGCAATAAACTTGGCCGAGAACCTTATTGCTGAAGATGGAAGTATTGGTATTCGGATTACCAACGAACCCTTCTCCAAGGAACTGTGTTTTCGTTTTCAGAAAGCAATAGTCTCTACTTCAGCAAATATCAGTGGCGAACCAGCTGCACAGAACTATTGCGATATCGACCCACGTATTTTGGAGGCTGTCGACTATGTTTGTTGGTCTCGTCGTCAGGAGCATCAGCCTCATACGCCTTCGAGTATTATCAAATTGAAAGAAAACGGTGAGGTGACAATCATACGTAAGTAATGGAAGCAGCTGTTTTCAATAGAGGTCCCAAATGGCTCCAACGCCTGCATGATTGGCGAGTGGAACATGTCAGCGACCGGATGTTCATCCTGGTCCTGGCCTTGTTGGTGGGCTTCTTTGCCGCTGTAGCAGCTTTCTCCCTCCATTGGATCATTAATCAGATTGTGATGCTGTTGACCAGTTCTTTCGAAAAGTCGAGGGCCAACTGGCTCTATTTGGTCTATCCGGTGGTGGGAATCTATCTTACTTCTCTTTTTGTCAGGTATATCGTCAAGGACAATATCTCTCATGGCATCACGCGTATTCTGTATGCCATATCTTCCAACAAGTCACGTCTTAAGTCTCATAATACGTGGTCATCCGTCATTGCCTCGGCTATTACCATCGGCTTTGGTGGCTCGGTGGGAGCAGAGGCACCGATTGTGCTGACAGGCTCGGCCATTGGCTCGAATCTCGGCAAGCTATTCCATCTCGACCGAAAGACTTTGATGACACTTGTTGGCTGTGGTGCGGCTGGTGCCATCGCGGGCATCTTCAAGGCTCCTATAGCCGGACTGGTCTTTACCCTTGAGGTGCTTATGATTGATATGACCATGTCGTCGCTTCTGCCTATCCTGGTATCGTGTGTCACGGCTACTTGTTTTACGTATATCTTTAGTGGCGATGCGGCCCTGTTTACGTTCCATCTTGATAGTGAATGGTCTATCCAACGCCTTCCGGCCTGTGTCCTCTTGGGCATCTCCTGTGGCCTTATCTCCCTGTATTTCATCCGGATGATGGGTTTTTGCGAGGGCATCTTTGCTAGATATAAAGACCATCCGCATATCCGGTTAGCCATCGGAGGCATCACCCTGAGTCTGCTTATCTTCCTGTTTCCTGCGCTCTATGGCGAGGGCTATAGCAGTATCAACCTCCTGCTCAATGGACGAACAGAGGCTGACTGGAACCAGATTCTTAACAACTCCCTGTTCTCGGGACATGGTAGTTATGTATTGGTCTATATTGCTTTCGTCTTGCTTACGAAGGTCATTGCCACTTCTGCCACGAATGGGGGCGGAGGCTGTGGCGGAACTTTTGCACCGAGTCTGTTCGTGGGCTGCTTTACGGGTTTCCTGTTCTCACGATTGTGGAATATCAACCAGATAGGTGTCTATATCCCGGAGAAAAACTTTGCTCTGATGGGTATGGCGGGTGTGATGTCGGGTGTGATGCATGCTCCATTGACGGGTATGTTCTTGATTGCAGAACTCACTGGAGGCTATAGTCTCCTGGTACCTCTGATGATTGTCTCAGTCTGTGCATACCTGACGATAATCATTTTTGAGCCACATAGTATTTATGGCGCGCGTTTGGCTAAGGAAGGGAAGTTGCTGACCCATCATACCGACCATGCTGTGTTGACGTTGATGAACCTGGATTCGGTCATCGAGCGGGATTATCTGAGTGTTACGCCCGACATGGAACTGGGACAGATTGTCCATAAGATCAGTCGGAGTAACTCGTCGGTGCTTCCTGTGTTGGATCCTTCTGGGGTTCTCTTGGGTGAGGTGGAGATTATGAAGATTCGGAATGTCATGTTCCGGACGGAACTATATCATCATTTCACGTCCAGTCAGCTGATGGT
>LXOW01391675.1_pt1 | contig 58076 bp, 50 predicted proteins | sample 1368591 | NCBI WGS metagenome assembly LXOW01 (sample SAMN04884650, study PRJNA319009) | bovine gut metagenome | isolation source: Cow rumen | host: Bos taurus | place: Italy: Legnaro (PD) | collected 2014-07-09
CCTTCGGCCAGGCCACGGAGCTTACGGAGGAACAGCTGACGGTCTCTTTCCCGGCGGAGTACGTAAGCAAGCTTCGGATGCTGAACGCCAAGAGCGTGTCCGTTATCCAGACCGAACTGGACGCCCTCCGGCCCGGGGTCCGGCTGCTGCTCAAGGAGGGCGGCGCAGACAGCGACGTGGCGGAGCTAATGGGCCTTTTTCCCGGCAAAGTGACCATCACCTGATATAAAACAAAACTTTTCATGGAGGTACATAGATATGGCAAAGCACGGCGGATTCCCCATGGGCGGCATGGGCAACATGCAGCAGCTCATGAAGCAGGCCCAGCGGATGCAGGAGAACATGACCAGGAAACAGGCGGAGCTCAACGCCCAGGAGTTCACCGCCTCCTCCGGCGGCGGCATGGTGAAGGTCACGGTGAACGGGGCCCGGGAGGTCCTTTCCGTAGAGATCGACCCCCAATGCGTGGACCCGGACGACGTGGAAATGCTCCAGGACCTGGTGCTCTCGGCGGTGAACAGCGCCCTCAAGGAGGCTGCCTCCACCGTGGAGCAGGAGATGGGCCGGCTCACCGGCGGCATGAATCTGCCCTTCTAAACTATGGCTATTGAATCCATCGAACGGTTGACGGTACAACTGGGCCGGCTCCCCGGCATCGGGCGCAAGACGGCGGCCCGGCTGGCCTATCATATTCTGGGCGTGCCCCCGGAGCAGGCGGAGGAGCTGGCGAAGGCCATCACCGACGCCCGTGCGAAGGTCCACAACTGCCCGGTCTGCGGCACGTACACCGACGGGGAGCTCTGCGAGATCTGCGCGGACCCCCGGCGGCGGACGGACGTGATCTGCGTGGTGTCCGACCCCAAGGACGTGATCGCCATGGAGAAGACCCGGGAGTTCAACGGCCGGTATCACGTGCTCTTCGGCGCCCTGTCCCCCATGGAGGGCATCGGCCCCAAGGACATCAAGATCAACGAGCTTTTGGAGCGCTGTCGCGACGGGCAGGTGAAGGAGGTCATTTTGGCCACCAACCCGGACGTGGAGGGGGAGGCCACCGCCTCCTATATCGCCCGGCTTCTAAAGCCCCTGGGCGTCACCGCTTCCCGCATCGCCCACGGCATCCCCATCGGGGGCAATCTCGAATACACCGACGAGGTCACCCTGGCCAAGGCGCTGGAGGGACGGAGGAACCTCTGAAGCGACAACGTAAAGGGCATGGCGAAAGCCATGCTTTTTTTCTCGCCTTCCGCGGGAGGCCGCTCCCGTGACGGGCGCTGGATTTTCAGCGGTGGGCATGGTATGATGAGGCCATCAAAAACCGGGAGGACGAGAAAATGGAAATGGGCAAGGAGATCCGCCGGCTGCGGCAGGACCGTGGGCTCACCCAGGAGGCTCTGGCCGGGGCCCTGAACGTCAGCGCCCAGACCGTCAGCAAGTGGGAATGCGGCAACACCGTGCCGGACGTGCAGCTGCTCCCCGAGATCGCCGTGTTCTTCGGCGTCAGCATCGACCAGCTCTTCGCCATGACCCCCCAGCAGCAGCTGGAGCGCATGGAGAACCGTATCTACGCCCGGGGCCTCTTCGACGAGGCCGAGGAGCGGCAGATGGAACAGCAGCTTCGCATCATCGGAGAGGACCCGGCGCTGAAGGGACAGGCGGAGCTGATGCTGACCAAGCTCTACAACAACCAGGCCGAGCAGTATCGGCTGTTGGCGGTGGCGCACGGCAAAGCGGCGGTGGAGGAGACCCAGGGCAGCGCCGACGCCGTAAGCGAGCTTGCCAACGCCTGGGACAGCTATATGCCCGACTGGAACGTCCGCAACCACCATGCGCTCATCGAATGGTACAGCGACTACTGCCGCAAAAATCCGAAGAACCGGCCCGCCCTCATGTGGCTGCTGGACAACCTGATCGACGATCGGCGGCTCGCAGAGGCCAATGCGTGGCTCGAAAAGCTGGCAGCCATGGACAGCACCTTCCGCACGCCCATGTATCGCTATCTCATCGCCCGGGCGGCGGGGGACGGGACCAGCGAGCTGCGGCTTAGAGAGCTGGAAGCCCTGGAGAATCAGGAGTGGTGCTGGGCCCTGACTTTGGGGGACATCTACACCCAGCGCCAGGAATACGACAAAGCCATCGAATGGTATAAGAAGGGACAGGCCATGCAGCCTTCCCCCAAGTTTACCGACGCCGCCGCCAGCATCGCCCACATTTCGGAGATCCGGGGCGACAAAGCCGCAGCCATCGCCGCCTACGAGGAGGTCCTGCGCCTGATGCGGGAGGATTGGGGCATCGTCAGCGGCGAGGAACGGGACCAGGTGGAGCGGGCCATCCAGCGGCTGCAATAAATCGACACGGCATATGAAAAGGGACGCCGACGGGCGTCCCTTTCGCGTATAGATCTCTTTTATGCCTCCGGCTCGGCGGGAGGCTCCACGGCCTCCGCGGGGGTTGCTTCGATCACAGGGGCGGGTTCCTCCGCCACAGGCGCGGGCTCGGGAACGGGCGCCTGATAGACGGGCGCGGCCTCGACCGCGGGGGCGGGCTCATAGACCGGGGCGGGCGCCGTCTGGGCGGCAGCCAGGGCTTCTCCCTGCGCCTTGCCGAAGCTGAACAGCCGGGCCAGGAAGAAGAAGATCAGGGCGATCAGCAGGGAGGACAGGCTCAAGCTCACGCTCACGCTGTCGCCGGGCAAAGCAAGACGCCGGACGATCTCACTGACTACGAAGTAGCCGAGGGCGATGCTGCAGGCCCAAAACGCCACGTTGAGGATGCCCAGCAGATTCAGCCGCCGCACGTTCCCGGCGGTGAAGGGGGTGTCCTCCGCCTTCATGTGCTTGAACAGATTTCCGGCCACCAGCAGCAGCACGTAGATCGCCGCCAGGACCAAAATGCCCGCGGCTACCAGAAGCATAATCACCAGCTTGGCGTCCTTCAGATCCAAGGTCAGCACGCCGTCCTGGATCAATCCGCCCACGTCGGGCACCGCATCCAAATTTAACTGGCTCAGATCCAGATCCTGCATGTCCAGCACCAGTTTGCCGTCCTTCACGGCATCCAAGGGCAGGTCGTTCTCATTGACCACGGCCAGGATCACCAGCGCGGCGATGGTGGCCACGATGCCGATGAGCAGAAAGATCCGCAGGATCTTCAGTATCACGAAACCTACGGCAGCCCCCCGCTGGACCTTCTTCAGTTTCTTTTCCATCTTCGCTATCTCCTTTGCTTACTTTTCGTTCAGACGCCGGTACAGGACCAATAGCTGCTGAGGGGTCAGCGCTTCGCCCCGCACGTCCTCGGCAAGACCCATGTCCCGAAGGATCGCTTTCAGTTCCGGCGTTCCGGTGAGATTATTATACAGCGTCTTGCGGCGCATGTGCAAGCAGGCAGCGGCAAATTTTAAGAGGGATCCGGGGGATTCCTGGGGAGCGTCCGGTCGAAGCGCCAGCTTCACCAGGGCGCTGGTCACCGTGGGCGGCGGCACGTAGGCCCCCGGGGATACTTCGCCCAGGCGCGTGGCGGTGTAGTACAGCGCGGAGACCATGGCCACCGGGCCGTAGTTTTTTTCGGAGGGCTTTGCAAAGAAACGGTCCGCCGCCTCCTTCTGGACCATAAGGAGCATGGCCGCGGGCTTTTTCGTGAGCAGCATGGTCACGATATCCGTGGTGATGCAGTAGGGCAGGTTCCCCGCGGCGATGAAGTCCGGGGGAAGGAAGCCATAGTCGGTTTTGAGGCAGTCCCCCTTCACGAGGGTCAGGCGGTCATGGACCAGGTCTCGGCACAGAAAATCATAGAGCCGGGGGTCCTTTTCCACGGCATAGACGGCGGCTCCGGCGGCCAGGAGCTGTTCCGTGAGACCGCCCAGGCCGGGCCCAATCTCCAGTACTGTCCGTCCCTCCAGGGGCAGCGCCTCCGCCAGCTTTCGAAGGACGTTCTCGTCCACGCAGAAGTTTTGACCCAGATTCTTGTTGGGCAGCAGCTCCTCCCGAAGAAGGGCCTGATGTACAAACTCTCTCGTCGCTCTCATGGCAGCATCATACCATCCTTTTTTCTTCGATGCAAGCAGGCCGAATATGAACGAATTATCGGAAGCAGAGGAGCGGTCGCCATGGTATAGTGTTGATGACAGGCGAGACGGTATATTTATGGCGAATCCGGAATGTGTCCTATAAACGGACAGACAAGGCGATGCAAAGTTGATATACTGGCTGCAGATCAAAGAAAAAGGGAGGTGAGCGCAATGCAGCTTGACTTACGATATGCGGCGGAACAGAATGCAAAACGGTACAGGGAGAATCGTAGCTTCCTGCGCGGCTACGATACGGCGGCCGCGGCGGGTCGGCCACTTCCCGCACGGTATGTGGAGAAGGCCGGCTGGGTCTGGGCCGTGGAACGGGTCCGGGCGGATCTCAAGGCCAAGGAGCCGGAAAAGGAGCGGTTCTTTGCCCGGCTCTACCATCTGGATGAACCCGTGTCCGGGACGCCGGGGCGGGGCAGCGAGATCATGAAGCTGTCCTTGGAGCTGAACGTGAGCCCGTCCACGCTGTACAAGTGGCGGGAAGGGATATTGGCGGATCTGCTCATGGCGGCGGTGCAAGCGGGGGTCCTCAAGCCCTTCTGAGGCTCAGGGCTTGCCATCGGACCTGGGACAGGGTATACTTGTTTTAAGATATCCGACAGGGGGACAGATGCCATGGTGCATATCGGCAACGACTGGGACGAGCGCTTGGCGGGGGAGTTCGACAAGCCCTACTATCAGGAGCTGAGGCGATTTTTGATCGAGGAGTATCGTCATCATATCGTGTACCCCAACATGCACGACATCTTCAACGCCCTCAAGTACACTTCCTTTTCTGACACGAAGGTGGTCATCCTGGGTCAGGATCCCTACCACGGCCCCGGTCAGGCCCACGGGCTGTGCTTTTCAGTGCAGCAGGGGGTGGAGCCGCCGCCATCCCTCGTGAACATCTTCAAGGAGCTCATGAACGACGTGGGCATCGAGCCGCCTCGGCACGGGGAGCTGACCTCGTGGGCCAGGCAGGGGGTGCTGCTCCTGAACACGGTGCTCACCGTCCGGGAGCACGAGCCCAACAGCCACAAAGGGAAGGGCTGGGAGGTATTGACGGATCGGATCATCTCGGAGCTCAACAACAAGCAGACGCCGGTGGTGTTCCTCCTGTGGGGCGCCAACGCCCGGAGCAAAAAATCGCTCATCACCAACCCCCTCCACGTGAAGCTGGAGACCGTGCATCCCAGTCCTCTCTCCGCCTACAATGGGTTCTTCGGCTGCCGCCACTTCTCCAAAGCGAACGCCATCCTGGAGGCGTCCGGCCAGGCGCCGATAGATTGGAACGTCTATTAAAGAAAGGAACGGTAAATATGAAGAAGATCGAGACCAATACCGCCCCCGGGGCCATCGGCCCATACAGCCAGGGCATGATCAGCGGCAGGCTGGTGTTTACCTCCGGCCAGATCCCTCTGGACCCGAAGACCGGCAGTCTTGTGGGTGACACCATCGAAGAACAGAGCGAGCAGGCCCTGAAGAACCTGCAGGCGGTGCTGGAAGCGGGCGGCGCGGCCCTCTCCACGGTGATCAAAACCACCTGCTTCCTCAGCGATATGGGCGACTTTGCCGCCTTCAACGGCGTCTACGCCAAGTTCTTCACAGGCGACTGCCCCGCCCGCTCCTGTGTGGCGGTGAAGACCCTGCCCAAAGGCGTCAAAGTGGAGATCGAGGCCATAGCGGAGGTCCTGTAATACCCCTTCCGTCTGTCCGCAACGCTGCCTCCCCCTCCCGTGCGGGACCGGGGGAGGTTTTTGTCTGCACAAAAAAGCTCCCTCGTTTCACGAAGTGAAAGGAGGGAGCGCGGCAACGTGTTCGATGCGCGGCCGCAGGCAGCGGGAAAGCTATCTGTTCAGCCCCAAATTCTTCAAGGACAGGATCGTGCACCCATGGCCCTCCGCCTTCAGCAGGGCGGCGATGCGCTCCGCCCGGGCGAAGAGGGCCTCGTCGTCGGCCTGGTTGAGGATGAAGAGAGGGTCGTAGCGGCCGTAGCCTTTGAGGAGCAGGGCGGCGAGCCCTTCCTCACTCAGGGGACCGTCGGGAAGGACGCCCTTTTTGAGGGCCAGGTCCGCCCGGTGACATACCTCTTTGAGGGGCCGGCCCAGGGCAGTGAGGCCCCCAAGGGCCAGCACCCGGTCCGTGTACTGGGGAATCACCGGCTCCCATACCGCCGGGTACTTCACGGGGTGCCGGGCCGCGCCGTCGGCCTCCACCAGGATCCTGTCCGCAGTCTCCCGCAGGATGGCCCACATCTCCTCCGAGGGGCCCTTCAGCTTCCGGCCGTCGAACCGCCCGGCCACGGGCGTGGACCCCGCCGCCCAGATGGACAGCAACTCCCCTTCGTCGGGCCTGTCCCACAGGATGCAGCCCTCCGGCATCTCGGCCTGGATATGGGTGGAGGTGGTCAAGACCGCCTTCTCCCCTTTGGTGCGCCACTCCCCGCCCAGGGCATAGAGCAGGGAGGTCTTTCCCCCCGCCCCGCACAGGGCGATCAAGCGGGCATCTTCCAGGGCAAGCTGTTCGATCAACGTCATATGGGCTCCTAAAAACGGGGACGGTCTTCGCCGTCCCCGCATGGATATTGGGTGGTTTACTTCACGATATCGCTGTCTGTGAAGGGATCGCCGCACTCGGGGCAGAACTTGGGCGGGTTGGCGGGATCGGCAGGTTCCCAGCCGCACTTGTCGCACTTGTAGAGGGGCGCGTCGGCAGGCTTCTTCTCGCCGCACTCCTGGCAGAACTTGCCCTTGTTCACGGAGCCGCACTTGAGGCAGGTCCAGCCTTTGGCTTCCTCGGGCTTCTTTTCCCCGCACTCGGCGCAGAACTTGCCGGTGTTGCCGGTCTTGCCGCACTTGGGGCAGGTCCAGCCGGCGGGCGCTGCCGCCGCGGGGGCCGCCGCAGGCTGCGTGGGGGGCTGGTACATATGGAGGCCGCCGAAGCCGGAGCCATTGACGTTGTTGGCCATATTCCCGGCCATGTTCATGCCCATGAAGCCCATCATGGCCCCGTTGGGATTGCTGGAGGCGTTCTGCATGCTCTGGCCCACCACCATGGTGCCGTACGTGCTGGCCGCCGCATTCTGCAGCTCCTTGATCTTCTTCTCGTCCTCAGGATCGGCGCTGACGGAGGTGACGCCCACGGAAACCACGGAGATGCCCCGAAGCTCGGCCCACTTGGAGGAGAGCACCTCGTTCATGGAGTCGGCCAGCTCCGTGGTATGGCCGGGCAGGGCGGAGTAGCGGATGCCCATGTCGGAGATCCGAGCGAAGGCGGGCTGCAGCGCGGTCAAGAACTCGCTCTTGAGCTGGCTGTCGATCCTGTCGCGGGTGTAGTCGCCGGAGACGTTGGCCGCCACGTTCTTATAGAACAGCATGGGGTCCGTCATCTTATAGGAATACTCGCCAAAGCAGCGGATGCCTACCTCGGTGTCCAGGTTGATGTTGGGATAGTAGACCCGGAAGGGCACGGGGTTGGCGGTGCCGTATTTGTTGCCGATGATCTCCTTGATGTTGAAATAGTAGATCCGCTGGTCCTTGCCGGTGTCGCCGCCCATGGTGAACCGCTTCTTGAGGACCTCCCAGGTCTTCTTCAGGTTCTCGCCCAGAGAGCCGTAGAAGATGGAGGGCTCGGCGGACTTGTCCCACACGAACTCGCCGGGCTGAGCCGTGAACTCCACGATGCCGCCCTGGTCCACGATCATCATGCACTGGCCGTCGTTGACGGCGATGATGGACCCGTTGGAGATGATGTTGTCGCTCCCCTTGGTGTTGCTGCTCTTGCCGCTCGTCCGCTTGACGCCCTTACGCATAAGCACGTTCTCGGGCAGGGATTCACAGTAGAAATACTCCCGCCACTGATCGGCCAGGACCGTGGTCAGCGTGGCGCCCAATGCTTGAATAAGACCCATAATTTTCTCGCTCCTTTTCTGTATTGATATGGCTTGGTATTGTTATGGCTGCACCGTCCGCTGGGCGATGCCCTTGACGGCGTAGATGGTCCAATCGTGCTCCTTGAAGGTGATGACGGAATCACAGTAGGGGCACTTGGCGCTCTCGTTCACGGAAAGGGGCGCTCCGCAGTTGGGACAGTGCCGCAAGGTAGCCTCGCCCGCAGCTTCGGTGATCGTGCCCGAGGGCCTTGAAAGATCCCACTCGTAGGTCATGAACTTTTCGGCGGTCTTGCTGCCGGAGATCACCGTCCCCGTATCCTCGGACGCGGTGTAGTCCGTGATCCGGGTCTTGAGCTCCGCCACCAGATGATCCTCGTCTCCCTCCTGGAAGAACCCACGAAGGTTCACATCCAGCACGGCGATCCGCTCCACGTAGTTGATCCGCCGGTTGGCGATGAGCGCCTTGATCTGCCGGTCGAACTGCTGATAGAGGGCGTCGGTGAAGTAAGGCCGAAGGGATTCAATATTCCGGGCGGTGCAGCCGTTCTGCATCTGGACGTAGATGTTGCTGAGCTTTTCCCTAAGATCGGAGGCGGAGAAGTTGGGATCCAGCTTCCCGTATACGCTCATGGGCGTCAGCTTGCTGTCCGGCGTCCGGGAAGCTCCCGCCGCCTTGCCCGCGTTGGGCGTGCTCTGATGCTTGCTCTTTCGGTTGAAGATGACGATCAGGATGATGATCAGCACCACGTAGAACAGCAGATTGCCCGTGCCGCCGCCGCTGCCGGAATCGGAGGAGCCCATGGGGAAGAAGAAAAACCCATCGTCGTCATCGTCCCAGGAGGAGCTGCCCCAATCGGAGGAGGAGCTGCCCCAATCGGAGGAGGAGCTGCCCCAGTCAGAGGAGGAGCTGCCCCAGTCGGAACCGCCGCCGTAGTCGCCGCCGCCGGAAAAGTCCCCCAGGTCAGCCCGGGATCCGACAGGCAGCAGCAGCGCCGCGCACAGCACCAGCGCCATAAGCCATGCACCCAGCCGTTTCATTCGCGTCCTCCTCTCCGGGGGCCTTTGCCCCAAAATATTCTGAATATATCATAGCAGGTTTTCTTCTGGATAGCAACTGTTTTTCAGGGGCGGCCCCTTCTCCGGGGTTTTTACGAAAAATTAACGCCGCAGGGAAGATGGGTCTGCTATACTGATATTAGTAGATTTTTGCACACAGGAAGGGATGCTTATGAACAGGAAACGAATCATTTTCCATATACTGCTGCTGGGACTGCTGCTCCTGCTTGCGGGCTGTGGGAACGAAGACACGCCTGCCGTGGAAGCTGTGCCCACCTCGGCTCCGACGCCGGCCCCCACGGCTGCGCCCACGGAGGATCCCCGGCTGTTCCTCTCCTCGGGACCTGTGGACAGGGACGTGCGGGAGCTGACCCTCAGCAGCGTCACCGAGGCGGATCTGGAACGCATCCGTTCCCTCACCGATCTCGTTCTTCTGGACGGGCGTGCCTGCGAGAACGGGTCTTTGCTTCGAGCCTTCAGTGAGACCGTCAGCTATCCTGTCCTTTGGACCGTGAAGCTGGGCGACGTGCGCTTGGACGGGGACAGCGAGACACTGACCGTGCCCGGGTCCGTGACCACCGCGGAGGAGGTCATAAAAGCCCTTGCGGATCTGCCGAAGGTACAGGCGGTGGATCTTCGGAACAGCGGCCTGGATAACGGGCAGGTATGGGCCCTGCGCTCTGCATTGCCNNGCCCTGGAGGTGGACGCGGACGCCATTTCGGATTGGGACGCCCTGGCCCAGGAGATCGGGCTGCTGACAGAGCTGGAACAGATCACCGTGAACGGGGCCGTGACCCCCGAGCAGGCGGCGTACCTTTTGGAGGGAGCGGGCAGCGTCCCTGTGCGGTACAGCGTTTCCTTCAGGGGACGGATCATTGACAGCGAGAACGAGGAAGTGGATTTTTCCGATCTGTTGCCCTCTGACTTAAGCGCCATCAAGGGCGTGCTGACCGTGCTGCCCAACGTAAAAAAAGTGAATCTGGACCCGCAGAAGGGGTCCAGCAAGTGGACGCTGGACGAGGCGGACCAGCTGCAGATCTTCCGGGAAGGCATGCTGGTGAACTATACCACCAAGAGCTTCGGGGTGTCCTTCTCTTTGGCGGACGAAGTGGTCACCTTCAGCAAGAAAAACCTGAAGCGGAAGGTGGAGGAGTTGAAGCTCCTGCTGCCCTATCTTCGGAACGTAAAACGGGTGGACATGGAGGATTGCGGCATCGACAACGAGACCATGGCCGCCCTTCGGGACGAGTTTCCCCAGCCCAAGCTGGTGTGGCGGGTGAAGGTGGGAGCCTACTCCGTCCGCACCGACACCTGGATGGTCAAGTTCTCCGCCGGCGGCAGCAAGGCCCTGACCGACAAGAGCTGCGAGAACCTGAAATACTGCCGGGAAATCAAATATCTGGATCTCGGCCACAACGACATCAAGCACATGGACGGCTTCGTGCCCTACATGCCGGATCTGGAGGTGTGCATCATGTACAACCCCATGTCCAACATCAACGGCATCGAGGCCTGCACCAAGCTGGAGTTCTTCGAGTGCTATTCCTGTGGGCTCAGGGATCTGTCGCCCCTGGCCGCCTGCACGGAGCTGAAGCATCTCAACGTGTGCTACAACAATCTGACGGACATCACGCCCCTCTACGGCCTCACCAAGCTGGAGCGGCTTTGGATCTCCCGGAACAACATCCCTGCGGATCAGGTCAAGGCGTTCAAGGAGCTGGCGCCGAACTGCGAGGTGAACACCACCACCCACAATCCCACCCGGGGCGGCTGGCGGTACTTCGACGAGGAGTTTACCCAGATCACCCCGAGGTATGAGCTGCTTCGGCAGCAGTTCCGCTACGACTACACCAGCCTGCGCTCCTACGGCGACGGCTGGTGGGACGACGGAAAGGTGCATCTGGGGGAACAGCCGGCATACGATCCCAGCAAATAAAGGAGGGCATATCCATGGCGGAGGACGAACGGGCATATCTGAGACAGAAGCGGGCCTACAAAGCCCTGTATCCGGCTGCCAAGGCGCTGATGAAGGCCATGCTGAACTATCGGGCGGAGCCTGCCCCGAAGACGGAGGGGCCCTGCCTTATCCTCAGCAACCACGCGACGGACTTTGACCCCATTTTAGTGGGGCTCAGCTTCCCCGAGCACATGTACTACGTGGCCGGGGAGAACGTGATGCGTATGGGGTTCCTGTCGAAGATCGTATCCCGGTACGCCTCCGTGATCCAGCGAGTCAAGGGCACCACCGACGCGGAGGCCGCCCTGCAGATCCTGCGGACGTTGCGGAAGGGCCGAAACGTGTGCATGTTCGCTGAAGGGAACCGAACCTTCACGGGGGAGACCCTGCCCGTGGTCCCGGCCACGTCGAAGCTGGTGAAGCTGTCCAGGAGCACCCTCGTCACCTACCGGCTCACGGGCGGTTACCTGTCCACGCCCCGGTGGAGCACCCATCGGCGCAAGGGGAAGATGACCGGCGCCGTGGTGGGGGTGTACCCGCCGGAGAAGATCAAAAAGATGACCGAGGCGGAGGTCGCAGAGCTCCTGGCCCGGGACCTGTATGAGAACGCCTACGAGAGACAGGAAAAGACGCCTGTGGCCTTCAAGGGCAAAGCCCTGGCGGAGACATTGGAGACCGCTTTGTATCTCTGCCCCAAGTGCCGCAGGATCGACACCCTGCACAGCCGCGAGGACAGGTTTTTCTGCGACTGCGGGCTGTCCGTGACCCTGGACGAATACGGCTTCTTCCGGGGGGAGGATCGGCCCTTTGAGACGCCCCTTGCATGGGACCGATGGCAGACCGGGGAGATGGAGAAGCTGGCCGAGACCTTGGGCGAGGAGGCCGCCTTCTCTGACGAGGACCAGACCCTGAACCGGAAGGAAGACGACCACAGCCTGACGCCCCTCGTCACCGGGACCATGGCTCTCTTTCGGGACAGGCTCACCGTGGGCGACCGCGTTTTTCCCCTGAAGGACCTTCGGGGCATCGGCCTCATCCAGCGCCAGGGCATGGTCTTCTCCACCGCCGAAGGAGACTTCGCCATCACGGCAGACCGCCTCCGCTGCGTGCGGAAATATCAGACCCTGTTTGAGATATTGAAACGGAAGGAATAAAACAGCGGCCGCTGTTTTCGAACGAAGANNGTGTTTCTTTGCTTCGAAAGAGAAACGTCGCTGAGAAAAGACGTTTATTTCCGTCCGTGCTGATAGAGCTGCCGGTTGTCCAAAGCCCACTGGCGCTCGGAGAAGCCCCCCTTGACCACGCCGTCCAGGGCCGTGAACATCTCAAAAAGCTGTGCATCCAGCCGATCCAGGGTGGAGAGGACCTCCGCCTCGGGGAACATGGGAAGCTTGGGGGACCCGAACTCCGGCTGACCGTGGTGGGAAAGGAGCATATGCTCCAGAAGGATGGCGGTCTCCTCCGGGACCTGCAGCAGCTCCGCGGTGGCGCGGACCTCGGCCATGCCGATGTTGATGTGTCCGAGAAGCTGTCCTTCGGCGGTGTAGGCGGAGGCCACGCCCAGCTTTCCTGTCTCAAGCTCGGTGAGCTTTCCCATATCGTGAAGGATCGCTCCGGCCACGATGAGCTCCGCGTCCAATTTGTCATACCGGGCGGCCACGGCCTTGCCCAGGGAAACGATGTTCAGCGTGTGCTCCAGGAACCCGCCCCGAGTGGCATGATGGAGCTTTACGGCAGCGGGATAGTACAGCATCTCCTTCTTGTGGGCCTTCATAAGGTACTGGACCAGCCGCTTAAGGTCGGCATCCTTGAACGCTTCCGTCTCCCGCCAAAGGATCTCATAGGCCACTTCGGGGTCCTGAGGCGAACAGGGGACGATCTTGGACATGTCTACGTCGTCGGTCTCGTTGGCCTGACGGATGCGCTCGATCTTCAGCTGCTCGCTGTCCTTCCAGATGGTGACGGTGCCCCGGACCTTCACAATGTCCTCGGGCTCAAAGATGCCCATGGAGGGGCCGTAGTTCCAAATCTTGGCCACGCACTCGCCGCCGGCGTCCGCCAGCACCAGGTCCATATATGACCCGCCCTTGCTGTCCGTACGCAGGGCGGCGCTCTTCACCATGCAAAAGCCCTCTGTCTGCTGGCCGGGGGCGCTCAAAATGCTCATTCTGCTCATAAAAGTATCCCTCCTGTTCGATCGCGTTTCACAGATGGTTACAGTATAGCAGAAAATTCCAGGAAGGCAAACAGGAAGATTGTAGAATGGAAAAAGCTATGCTATACTGCTATATGAAGGAGTATGCGCATATGAGCAACGGATGCACAATCAAGCCCCTCACAGGGGAGCGCTTCGACTGCGTGGTGATCGGCGCGGGCCACGGGGGCTGCGAGGCGGCCCTGTCCAGCGCCCGGATGGGTCTTAAAACGGCTCTGCTCACGCTGAATCTGGACAGCATCGGCATGATGCCCTGCAACCCTTCCATCGGCGGCACCGGCAAAGGGCACCTGGTCCGGGAGCTGGACGCCATGGGCGGCGAGATGGGCCTGGCGGCCGACGATACCCTGATCCAGATGCGGATGTTGAACACGGGCAAGGGGCCCGCGGTCCACTCCCTCCGGGCGCAGATGGACAAGCGCCGGTACCACGAACGCATGAAGGCCGCCCTGGAGGCTGAGGAGAATCTGACCGTTATACAGAGCGAGGCGGTGGACTTTGCGATAGAAAACGGCTGCATCTCCGGCGTCGTCACGGCGGAAGGCTTCTGCTATCCCTGCCGGGCGGCGGTGCTGTGCACGGGCGTATACTTGAAAAGCCGCATCCTCATCGGCGAGTTCGTCCGGGAGAGCGGCCCCAACGGTATGCTCCGCAGCGAGGGGCTGTCAGAAAATCTCAGCCGTCTTGGTATCCCCCTCCGGCGGTTCAAGACGGGCACGCCGCCCCGGGTCAAGCGGGACACGCTGAACTTTTCCAAGATGACCATCCAGGAAGGGGACGTGCCTACGCCCGCCTTCTCCTTTCTCCACGGAGAGCTGCATCTCGTGCAGGATCGGTGCTGGCTGACCTATACGAACACGGATACCCACGGGATCATCCTGGATAATCTTGGCCGGTCCCCCCTGTACGCGGGCCGCATCCACGCCACGGGCACCCGCTACTGCCCCTCCATCGAGGACAAGGTGGTGAAATTTGCGGACAAGGACCGGCATCAGCTGTTCATCGAGCCCGAGGGACGGACCACCCAGGAGATGTACGTCCAGGGCTTTTCCACCAGCTTGCCCGCCGACGTGCAGGAAAAGATGCTCCACACGGTGCCGGGCCTGGAGAAGGCTCAGATCATGCGGTATGGCTACGCCATCGAGTACGACTGCCTGGACCCCCAGGCCCTGGATCTTAGTTTGATGGTCAAGGCTGTCCCCGGTCTCTTTTCCGGCGGCCAGATCAACGGCAGTTCCGGCTACGAGGAGGCTGCCGCTCAGGGCTTCTACGCCGGAGTCAACGCCGCTTTATATGTGAAGGGGGAGCCTCCCTTTATCCTCGGCCGGGACGAGGGGTATCTGGGCGTGCTGGTGGACGATCTGGTCACCAAGGGCACCCCGGAGCCCTATCGGATGATGACCTCCCGGTGTGAATACCGGCTGCTCCTTCGGCAGGACAACGCCGACGAGCGGCTTACCGAGAAGGCCCGGCGGACGGGACTTGTTTCTGACGAGCGATATGAAAAGCTCCTTCGCAAGCGGGAGAAGGTGGCCGAGGCCCGATCGAAGCTCAACAAGCGGGTCCCGGCGGACGAGAAGCTGCGGGCGTACCTCGAAAGCGTGGGTGAGACCATGCCCCACGACGGGGCCAGGCTCTTTGACCTCCTTAAGCGGCCCGGCATTTCTTACACGAGTCTGCTGGGCCTCTATGGGGACGATCTTGACCCCCTGGACCGGGAGACGATGGAGCAGATCGACGTGATGGCCCGGTACGACGGCTACATCGAGAAGGAACGGCGAGAGGTGGAGCGTATGCGGAGCCTGGAAGACCTGGTATTGCCCGCCGATTTTGACTATACCGTCCTGTCCGGGCTTCGGCTGGAGGCCCGCCAAAAGCTGAATGGGCTGAAGCCTCAGAACATCAGTCAGGCGTCCAGAATATCCGGCGTATCACCGGCGGACGTGTCCGTGCTGCTGGTGGCCCAGAAACGGGGGATGCTATGAACGAACTTCGGGAAACACTGAAAGGGGCCCTGCCCCAGGCGGACGATGGGGCCCTGGATCGGTTCGAGATATACCAGCGTCTGCTGGCTGAATGGAACGAAAAGATGAACCTGACCGCCATCACGGACCCCGTGGAGGTGGCCCAAAAGCATTTTGCGGACTCCCTGGCCGCTTTGCCCTATCTCAAGGCCGGTATGAAGGTCATCGACGTGGGCACGGGCGCCGGTTTCCCCGGGGTGCCCTTGCTCATCATGGAACCCAAACTGGAGCTGACGCTGGCGGACAGTCTCAACAAGCGGCTGACCTTTTTGGACGCCTTGTTGAAAGAGTTGGGCCTGCAGGCCGCCCTGGTCCATGGCCGGGCGGAGGATCTGGGGCAGAACAGACTGTATCGGGAGCGGTTCGATGCAGCCGTTTCCCGGGCGGTGGCCAGTCTTCCGGTGCTTCTGGAGCTGACCACGCCCTTCGTAAAGGTGGGCGGCAGCGCCATCGCCTACAAGGGCGACGGGGCGGAGGAGCTAAAAACCGCAAAAAGCGCGTCCTTTTTGCTCCACGTGCAGCTCAGGCAGATTGAATTGGAATCGAACCTGGGCAAGCGGTGTCTGATCTTCGCGGACAAGATCGCTCCCACCCCCAAGGCCTATCCCCGGAAGGCCGGGACGCCCAACAAAAAACCCCTGTAAGGATCCCCATAAGGAGGAATCAGCATGTACGTGATCGCCGGATTGGGCAACCCCGGGCTCAGCTATCGCAAGACCCGGCACAATATCGGTTTTATGGCCCTGGACGTCATCGCCGGGCGCATGGGCGTCAAGATAAAGGATAAAAAGTTTTCCGGTCTGTTGGGTGAAGGGACGCTCGCCGGCGAGCGGGTGATCCTGGTGAAGCCCCAGACCTATATGAACCTCAGCGGCGATTGTCTCCAGCAGGTCATGCACTTCTATAAGCTGCCCCCGGAGAAGCTCATCGTCCTCTGCGACGACGTGGATCTGCCCTGCGGGAGCCTACGCATCCGGACCAAAGGGTCCGCGGGCACCCACAACGGTCTAAAGAGCATCATCGCCTGCCTCAATTCCGAGAACTTCCCCCGCATCCGCATCGGCGCGGGACAGGACGTGAGTCTACAGCTCAAGGATTACGTGCTCAAGCGTCCCGGCAAGGAGGAAGCGGCCGTCCTGGCCGAAGCCTACGAGAAAGCGGCGGACGCGGCGGAGCTCATCGTGAAGGGGGACGTGGAGGGGGCTCAGAGCCGCTTCAACAAGCGCCACGAGAAGAACCCCCGGCAAAGCCAACCGGAATGAAGGATCGGCTGATCGCACAACTGAAAAGGGACCCGGCGGCGGCAGAGCTGCTGTCGGGATTGAAGGAGGGAAGGGGCCCGGCGGCGGTCTTTTCCCTGCCGGACGCTGCCCGGGCTCCGGTGTTCGCGGCCCTTTCCACGGAGCGGACCACCCTGGTGATCCTGGACACGGAAGCGGCGGCCATCGAGCTTTTCAACGAGATCAAAGCATATCGGCCCGACGCCCTTCCCTTTTTGCCCCGAGAGCTGCCCTTAGTCCATGTGCAGGCGGCGGCCCCGGAGCGCCGGAGCCAACGGCTGGGGGTCCTGTCCCGGCTCGTTTTAGGCGTGCCCACCCTGATCATCTCCTGTGCCGCCGCTCTTATGGAGCGATTGGCCCCGCCGGAAGCCTTTGTTTCCCAGGTGAAGGTAGTGAAGCGGGGGGACGTGCTGCCGCCCCGAACGCTCCTTTGCGATCTGGTGGCGGCCGGCTATGAGCGGGTGGACATGCTGGAGGGCCCGGGCCAGGTGGCCCTCAGAGGCGACATTCTGGACGTGTTCCCGCCCCAGGGGGAGGACCCCTGCCGGATCGAGTTCTTCGACGACGAGGTGGATCAGCTTCGATGGTTCGACGTAGCCACCCAGCGATCCATCCGACAGACGGATCGGGCCCTGCTGCCGCCGGCCTTTGAAACGCCCCAGCCGGGGGCACGGATCCGCAGGGCCCTGAAAGCCCTGGGGGACAGGGCAGGCTTCGATCGGGAGCGGGAGGATTGGGCCGAAGAGCGGCCCACCCTGGGGGCGGACGTGCTGCTGCCCCTCCTGTATGAGGAGGAAGCCTCCCTCCATGACTATTTGCCCGGAGACTGCTTTCGGCTGGTCCTGGAGCCGGACCGGGTGCTGGAGGAGGGCCGGACGGCCCAAACGCTGTTCCTTGAATCCGTCACCGCCATGCTGGAACGGGGGGAGGGCCATCCGAAGCAGGCCAAGCTTCTTCGGGAGGACGGCCATCTTATAGAGGTGCTGAACACCCGGCGAACAGGGGCTGTCTACGCCCTGTTCCGCACCAGCCAGGATCTGGAGCACCGGATGCGGGTGAAGTTCACCCTGGAGAACGCGCCCATGTACCTGGGCGACATGGGAGAGCTGGTCCGGGAGCTGAAACGGTTCCGCCAATCCGGCGGCAGCGCCCTTTTATACGGCGGCGAGAGCGCCGACGCCCTGCTCAGCAGCCTGCAGGACGAGATCCGCTGCGGCATCAGCGATGAGCTGAACCGGGACGCGGAGCCCGGCGAGGTGCTGATCCTCAAGGAGAGCCTGCCTCGTGGCTTTTTGTGCCCGGCCCAGAAGCTTCTGGTGCTGACAGGAACGGAGCTCTTCGGCAAGCGCATGTCCAAGCCCCGGAAGAAAAAGAGCGGGCTAAAGTTTTCGGACCTTTCCGTGGGGGACTACGTGGTCCACGAAGCCCACGGCGTGGGCCGGTTCGTGGGCGTGGAACAGCTCACCGTACAGAACAGCACCCGAGACTATCTGCTGCTGCTCTACAAGGGCGGCGACAAGCTCTATATCCCCACGGACCAGCTGGACCGGATCCAAAAGTATATGGGTTCCTCGGGGGAGGACGTGGCCCCGCCCCTTTCCAAGCTGGGGGGCGGCGAGTGGCAGCAGAAGGTCCAAAAGGCCCGGGCGGCGGCCAAGAAGCTGGCCGTGGACCTGGCGGCCCTGTATGCTAAGCGCACCTCCATCCCCGGCTTTGCCTATTCCCCCGACACTCCCTGGCAGCGGAAGCTGGAGGGCGCCTTTCCCTATGAGGAGACGGCGGACCAGCTTCGGTGCATCCGGGAGGTGAAGGCGGATATGGAAAATCGCCGGCCCATGGATCGGCTCCTCTGCGGGGACGTGGGCTACGGCAAGACCGAGGTGGCCATACGGGCCGCCTTCAAGGCGATCCAGGACGGAAAGCAGGTCGCCCTGCTGTCCCCCACCACCATATTGGCCCAGCAGCACTTTGCCACCGTCTCGGAGCGGTTCGCCGCCTTTCCTGTGACGGTGGGCTGCCTTTCCCGCTTCCAGACCCCCAAGGAGCGGGAGAACGTGAAGAAAGCTTTGGCCTTAGGGGAGCTGGACATGGTCATCGGCACCCACGCGCTGCTCGGAAAGGACGTAAAGTTCAAGGACCTGGGCCTTTTGATCATCGACGAGGAGCACCGCTTCGGGGTGAACCACAAGGAGCAGATCAAGGCCATGCGCAGCCAGGTGGACGTGCTGACCATGACGGCCACGCCCATCCCCCGGACGCTGAACATGGCCATGACCGGAGTCAGGGACGTATCCGTCATCGAGACCCCGCCGGAGAACCGGTTCCCGGTCCAAACCTACGTGGTGGAGTATACCGACGCCCAGATCGCCGCCGCCATCCGGCGGGAATTGGGCCGAGGCGGCCAGTGCTTCCTGGTCAGCAACAAGGTCATGGGCATGGAGAGCACCCTCTCCCATTTTCAGGAGCTGGTGCCTGAGGCCCGATTCATCATGGCCCACGGACAGATGAACGAGCACGCCCTTGAGCAGGCCATGCTGTCCTTCATCCAACATGAGGCGGACGTGCTCCTGTGCTCCACCATCGTGGAGAGCGGCGTGGACATCCCCAACTGCAACACCCTGGTGGTCCTGGACGCAGACAAGCTGGGCCTTGCTCAGCTCTACCAGCTCCGGGGCCGGGTGGGCCGGTCGAACCGGATCGCCTACGCCTATTTCACCGTGCCCCAGAGCCGGTCCCTGCCGGAGGCGGCCCAAAAACGGCTGCTGGCGGTGCGGGAGTTCACCCAGTTCGGGGCCGGGTATCGGCTGGCCATGCGGGATCTGGAGATACGAGGGGCCGGGAGCCTCCTTGGCGCGGAGCAGCACGGGCATCTTTCCGACGTGGGCTACGAATACTACTGCAAACTGATCCGCCAGGCGGTGGACCAGGTCACGGGCCGGGAAGCGCCTCCCCTCATCGACACGGCGGTGGACGCCCCCGGGGACGCCTATGTCCCCAAGGGCTTCGTGAACGGGGAGCTGCAGCGGATGGCCATGTACAAGCGCATCGCCGAGATCGAGGATACGGCCATGTTCGACGACATGTACGACGAGTTCACCGACCGCTACGGGGACCTGCCGGAGAGCGTGGAGCGGCTCATGCGGCTCTCTCTCATCAAGCATCTGGCGGCGAAAGCGGGGTTCCTGTCCGTGACGGTGAAGCCGGGGAAGGCCCTGCTGAAATACGACCGCAGCGCCCGGCCCGACGGCGGAAAGCTCCTGCTGGCCCTGTCGGGCGAACAGGGGGCCAGGCTCCTCGCCGGGGACCCGGCGGCCGTCGAGATCAGCGTCAGAGGCCGCAGCGCGGACGATTTCGTAAAAAAACTGCCACAATTTCTTTCCATTCTGGCGGATTGCAACCGACTGGAGGAGAGGGTATAATGATGCGAAGCATATACAAAGAAAGGAAACATATATCGTGAGCAAAAAGATTCTGGCTCTGCTGCTGTGCCTGCTGCTGACGCTGGGCACGGTGGGCTGCCTTGAAAAGACCGAACAGGCAGAGGGCGGCGCCCAATCCGCCGACACCGCCGCAGCCGTCGAAACCGCCGCCGCAGAGACCGGCGAGGCTGCGGATACCAGCGAAACGGACGCCCTGCCCGCATTCACGCTGGGTGAGTATACCGTCACCGTGGGTGAGCTTCGATCCAGCTACAACGCCTGGGTGCAATATATGGGCTCTTACGGCATAGCTGCGCCCACCACCGCGGAGGAGATCAAGCAGTATCGGGACATGATCATCGAGGATCTGCTCAACGCCAAGGTCCTGCCCTGGAAAGCCCAGCAGATGGGCATCGAGCTCACCGCCGAGAAGAAGGAGCAGGTAGCTCAGGAGGTGGAGGAGCTGATCGCCGAATACGCCGGGGACTATCTGGAGGACGCCAAGGCGGAGCTGGGCGCCGACGCCGACGCCGCATCGCTTGCCCTGAAGGCCAGGGAGTACCTGGAAAAGGACGTGGCGGACTACTTCGGCTATCCCTTTGAGCAGTGGCTCAGCGAGGTGACCGCTTCCTATGAGGAGAGCGCCCTGTCGGAGCTGCTGCAGGAGGAATTCAACCGTACCGTCACCGTCACAGAGGAACAGGCCAGGGCCTGGTTCGAAACGGAGCTGGAAAATCAGAAGGCGAGCTTTGAGGCGGACTACGCCGCCTACAAGTCCCAGACGGATGCCTACCGGCTGGGAGAAGCCGAGGTGCCCGTTCTGTACACGCCCGAGGGCGTGGGCAGGATGCAGGTGATCACCTTCGACGTGGACGCGGAGGACAGCGCCCTCTATTCCGCCAACGAGCTGGAGATGGCCAATTTGGAGACGGAGTACGGGAAGCTGGCTCTGCGGGGCGAGGACGAAGCGCGGCAAGCGGAGATCCTGGAGCGGTATCAGGCTCTGCAGGAGCAGAACGCCGACCTGCTCCAAAAGAACCGGGAAAAGGGCGAACAGGCCCGAACCGACGCCGTGAACGGTAAGGACTTTACGGAGATATTCAACACCTACTCCAATCTGGAGGGCACCATGGGCTACTTTGGCTACGCCGAGGGTGAGCCCCTGCGGGACGGGATCGTGATCTTCAACACCCAGGCGCAGGACACGGATTGGCCCCAGCAGGTATGGGACGCCGTCATGGCCCTTGAGGCCGGGGAGGTCTCGGAGCTGCTGCAGGTGGGGGACAGCCTCTATCTTATCAAGCGTCTCAGCGACTTGCCCGCCGGCGCCGTCTCCTTTGACGATGATCCGGACACCTTCACCGCCGCCGCCGTAGCCGATCGGCAGACCGAGGAATGGAGCATGGTCCAGGAGGATTGGACCAACGAGGCCCGGAATGCCGCCGAATTCTATGAAGACAACTATGCGGACGTGGGGAAGCAATGAGCGCCCCGTCATTGAGACAAGCGGAGGTGGGCGATAAGCCCACCTCCTTCGCATACCGGATCATACGATACCTGGTGTGGCTGTTTTCCCCCAAGTGGACGCTGCGGGGCGTGGAAAACCTGCCCGAAGGCCCCTGCGTCATCGTGGGGAACCACAGCCAGATGTACGGGCCTGTGGCCGGGGAACTGTACGTCCCCGGGCGGCACTGGGTCTGGTGCGCCGGGGAGATGATGCACCGGGAGGAGGTGGCAGCCTACGCCTACCGGGACTTCTGGTCGCAAAAGCCCCGGGCCGTCCGCTGGTTCTATAAGCTTTTGAGCCACGCCATCGTGCCCCTGTCCCTGTGCGTGTTCAACAACGCCCACACCATCGGCGTCTATCACGACGCCAGGACCCTCTCCACCTTCCGGGAATCGGCCCAAAAGCTGAAGGAGGGGGACAGGCTGGTGATCTTCCCCGAATGCTACGAGGAGCATAACAACGTCGTCCACGCCTTCCAGGACCGTTTCATCGACCTGGGGCGCATGTACTATAAACAGACCGGCCGGGCCCTTTCCTTCGTGCCCCTCTACGTGGCCCCGTATCTGGGGGTCCTCACCTTCGGGGCGCCCATCCTCTACGACCCTGCCGCCGCCCCGGACGCCGAGCGCCGACGCGTTTCCGACGCCCTCATGGACCATATCACCGCCATGGCCCTCTCCCTCCCGCCCCACACCGTGGTCCCCTATCCCAACGTGCCGAAGCGGGAGTATCCGAGGAGCAGGGAATAAAAGCTTTCTTTTTGCCGCTTTTTCTCTTTATACAAAGGAGAAAAAGCGGCGGAAAAAGAGAAACTCAGAAAAAGACAAGAAAAAAGCGCTCCTGTCGTCACTATCGACGGCAGGGGCGCTCTTATTTGCGATATGGTCATTGAATCTCTATATTGTCCACCCCGTGGGCAAGGATCAGATTGATCAATTCATTGCGGGAATGATTGGTTTCGGCGGACAGCTTGTCCAACTTGGCCAGGATCTCCTCCCGAATGCGGACGGATATGATGCGGTTGCCATCTTCGCCTCGCTTTTTGATAATCAAAGGTTCCTGCTTCATACATATCACCCTTCCTTATGTATCAAGTATAGATTGACACAAATAGGCAAAATATATTACAATACAGATACTAATTTGATAGATTAGTAATATACGTGAGCAGAGGGAGAAATAATGAAGAAGGTAGCTACTATAATACTTTGCTGTTTATGCTGTTTAGCGGTTTTCGCTTGTAAAGCGCATACTCATATTTGGAAAGAGGCAACATGTACAACGCCAAAGACTTGTACAGAATGCGGGGAAACCGAGGGAGAGCCAATTGGTCACAAATGGATGGAAGCAACCTGCACAAAGGGGAAAACTTGTTCTGTTTGTGGGGCAACGGAAGGAGAACCAAAAGGCCATATATGGGCTGAGGCTACTTGCACGGAGCCAAAGACTTGCTCTGTTTGTGGGGCAACGGAAGGGGAGCCTTTAGGTCATACATGGGTAGAGGCTACCTGCACAGAATCAAAAACCTGCTCTGTGTGTGGAACAACGGAAGGCGAACCGCTTGGCCATACATGGTCAGAGCCTACTTGTACAGAATCGGCTGTTTGCTCGGCGTGCGGAGCGGTAGGCCAAGAGGCAAAAGGTCATAAGATGAAAACGTGGTTGGTAGAAAAAGCAGCGACGTGTACCGAGGAAGGCATTGAGAAAGGAATATGTGAAGAATGCGGTGAAACGCTAACCCGTGCGATTGAGATGAAGGAACACTCGTTCGGGGATTGGAGAACAACAAAAGCGGCAACCTGCACGGAGAAAGGCATAGAACAAAGGAAGTGCTCTGTTTGTGGGAAGGAAGATACAAGAAGTATTGAGATGACTCCGCATACCGAGGGCGATTGGGTGATTGTACAGGAAGCGACCTATACGGATTCCGGCATTCGGGCGAAGAGCTGTAAAGTATGTAAAAAGGAACTGAAACGAGAGAAGTATAACTTGTCCGAGGAAGAAAAGGTCAAGTGGCTTAAGAAGAATTGTAAAGCAGACACATATAATGATTTAGCAAGAAACCCGGATGCAAACAAGGGCAAGTATGTTAAGTTTACCTGCTATATTCTTCAGGTAGTATCTGATGCTGCGGATGCAAATCACTATTCTGTTTATCGTGCAGCAACCAAAGGGAAATGGGATAATGCCATTCTTCTCTTCATTGACAATTATGGAAAGGGAAGATTATTAGAGGATGATAGAGTGACTATCTATGGCACTTTTGAAGGGTTATACACTTATGAAACAGTTTTAGGGGCAAGTGTTACTGTTCCACAGATCATAGCATGCTATTATGAATAGTGATTGATATGACAAATAATCATAAAGGATGCCTCTTCAAGCGGCCCCACGGGGCCGCTTTTTTGTGCTCAACGATGGCCGCCTTTCCGAGTTTCTCTTTTTGGGCGCCTTTTTCTCCTTTGTATAAAGAGAAAAAGGCGCGAAGAAAAAGCAAAAAATATAAACCATATATGCCTTCCAAAACCCTCTGTAATTCGCCGCCCATTCGCCAGGGGTCGCTGAATTTGCACTCTAACCCTTTGGGAGGGGGGATGGTACAATCGAAGCACAGCGAAGGAGGAAGGAACATGGCAAAGTACAAAGCTCTTTTGATCGACGACAACACCCAGTTCACCGAGATGGTGAAGGGGTATCTGCTCTCTCAGGACCGGTTTTCCGAGGTGGACACCGCTCAGGACGGCCGAGAGGCCCTGAAAAAGCTTCGGGAAAAGACCTACGACGTGATGACGCTGGACCTCATCATGCCCAACGCGGACGGCCTCGCTGTGCTGGAGCAGCTGTCGCTCCTGCCCCTGGACCCGGCGCCGGCGGTGGTGGTGATCTCCGCTTTGAAGAACGAGGCCATGGTGCGCCGCTGCTGCGCCCTGGGGGCCCGATACTATATGGTGAAGCCCGTGGAAGCGGACACGATTTCAAAACGTCTGTTGGAGACGCTGGAAGGAGAGCCGGTGAAAGGGGGCGTCATGCCCTACGCCCCCACCCACCGGTCCTTCGAGGAGAAGGTGACGGCCATCTTCCTGGTGGCGGGCATCCCCGCCCATATCAAGGGCTACCACTATCTGCGGGAAGGCATCCGCCTGGTGTATAACGACCCGGANNCGCCACGCCATCGAGGTGGCCTGGACCCGGGGCAAGATCGAGAACCTCAACGCCCTCTTCGGCTACAACATCTACGGCAAGAACGACAAACCGACCAACGGTGAATTCATCGCCCTCGTCGCGGACAAGCTGTTGATGGAAGAACAGGGCAAAAAGGCGGGATAAAGACAGGTCGTATCAGGTTTTCCTGTGCTAAGCCCGCCAAAGCGCAAAGAAACACGATCGCTTTTCTCCCCCGGCCACATCCTCCGCCAAATGCTCTTCGTTGAAGGGAAAACGCGGCAAAAGACGAACCCTCCGGACCAAACAGATCCATTATCTTCCACCATGCAGGACGGCAAAAGCTGTCCTGCATGGTGTGCGTGTACCGGGCACAAAAGGGTTTGGAAGGCAGACGCGGCCCCGTACGTGCCTTTTCCACGGCCTTATCCACACCAAAAAGGCAGGAATTTCCGTGCTCGGTGGATAAGACTGTGGACAATGTGGATACTTTTCCGGGGCAGGGTGTGGATAAACGGCGGCGAGAGGGAGAAAAGGGGAAAGCCCGTGAAACGGGCGTTTTTGGGCCGACCCCGGGAACTGCGTTGACACAGATCGGTCCTTAAGGTACAATGGATGCTGCAGACATGATTGCAGGACGGAACGGAAGGAGCGGCAAAATGGGACAAGAGTTCGGATATTTCGGCACCATGGGCGCCATAGGCCTGTTCCTGCTGGCCCTGTTCTGCCTGGATCGGCTCTGGTGCCGGCGTCCGGCTCCGGATCTGCTATGGCCTCAGAGAGAGGGCGCGGTGGAGCTGCTCCTGTTCCTGGGGAGCTTCCTCATCCTGTTCCTGCTGAACGATCACAGCTTCGTCTTCTATAACAATTACAGCTATTTGGCGGACGCCCTGCTCCATGGGCATCTGTACGTGGACGGCATGCCCGCGTATCTGGAAAGTGTGGAGTTCGGCGGCCACGTGTACATGCACTTCGCGCCGGGACCCGCCATCCTGTGCCTGCCTTTCGTGGCGATCTTCGGCGTCGGCGGATTCAACATCGCCTGGCTGTCGCTGACGCTGGGTGCGGCCAACACCGCCCTGTCCTATCGGGTGCTGCGGCAGATGGGCGTCGGAAGGGATCGGCGGGAGCGGATATGGTGCGCGGCCCTGCTGACCTTCGGCACGGTCCACTGCTTTTTGGCTGCTCTCGGCCACGGCTGGTTTTTGGGGCACGTGTCCAGCTGGTTCTTTCTGCTCCTGGGCATGGGGTTTATCACCGTGCCCCAGGAGAAGCGCACGGATATGCACCTGCTTCTCTCCGGCGTGTTCTACGGCTGCGCGGTCACCTGCCGGATGCCCAACCTGCTGGGGGCTCTGTTCTTCGGCGGATACATCTTGACCCGGTTCCCCCGGGAGAAGTGGCTCCGATCCCTCCTGTTCTTCTGCCTGGGCGCGGCCGTCCCCGGGGGCCTGTATATGGCCTATAACTACGTCCGCTTCGGCACCATCATGGACAAGGGGTACAACCTGACCCACCTGAAGGACAAGTATCGAGCCATGTACGACCAGATGCAGCTTCTGCCCAAAGGGGAGCAGCTGGCCTTTCTGAAGGAGGCGGAGCAGGAGGCGGGCGGGCCTTTGCAGCTTAAGCACGTCCGGTACAACCTCTACTCCATCTTCCTGCTGGGGCCGGAGTTCACAAAGGAGTATCCCTACGTGATCCCCACCCTGGCCGGGGTGTCGCTGACCCACCTGTCCCCGGCGCTGTACGGCGCGGTGCGGGCGGAGTATCGGCGGGATAAGCTGACCTGGTTCCTGCTAGTTACCGCGGTGGTCTGCGCCGTGCCGTTCCTCATGAACTACGGCAACGGGTTCGCCCAGTTCGGCATGCGCTACGCCATGGACTTTATCCCCTACGTAGGGATATTGGCCGCCATGGGCCTGACCCGCAAGCCCTTGGGCGGCTGGAAAGCGGCGCTGATCCTTCTCTGTATGTTTCTCAACATGTGGGGCCCGGTGTATTGGAATATATTTTATAAATAGATGATTTCGCACCTTTTTCTTTTCAGGCTTGAATTGTCAAGTCAAGTCCAAAGAGAAAAAGCGGCAAGAGAGATCATTCTGTATACCGTTCGATGGCCTTGAGCGCCACGTCCAGGGCCCGGCCTTTGTGCTGGGCGGAGATACGCAAAAGATCCTCGTCGGTCACGTCCTGGTCCATGCCCGTGGCGTACCGGGCGATGATGCCGATGGACGCGTACTTGATGCACACCTCCCGGCAAAGCGGCGCCTCCGGCACCAGGGTGATCCCGATGACCTGGGCGTCCAGGGCCCGCATCATCCGTGCCTCGGCGGCGGTCTCATACCGGGGCCCGTCCACACAGGCATAGTTGACCCGGCCTTCGTAGGGGTATTTCTCCGCCTCGATGACCTTTTCCAGCGCCTCCGTCATGCGGGAATCGAACACGTCGTCCATGCCCGCGTGGCGGACCAGCCTGTGCTCCATGCGGAAGGAGCTCTCCCTGAGCCGGGTGAAGTCGATAAAGTCGGTGATCAGGCAAAAGCTGCCCAGCCGGAAGGAGTAATCGCAGGTGCCCATGACGGAGATGCTGATGATGTGGGTCACCCCGCAGAGGTACAGGGCGAAGATGTTGGCTCTAAAATTGGTCTCATAGGCGTCCTCCTGCAGGCAGACGCTGTGCCGCGTGAGGAAATCCACCTCCTTGCCGCTGGGAAGGGTGGCATGGATGACCCGGGCGTTGCCGTAGGGAGTGGTGACCACCTCGGTGTGGTGGGGAAAGGTGATGGCGTCCTCAGAGTTGCAGCCGATGATGGCAAACTTCATTTTTTAGCCTCCTCTTTCTGTTCAAAGGTATTCAGAACGGCCAGGAGCAAAGCGTCCCGGTCCTTGTATATCCCCTGTTTGATGTTCCCGTCCACCTGGGCGAAGGCCGCCACGGCCTGCCTAAGCTCCGCCGCCGTCCGCTTTCGGGCGTTCTTCACGGCGATCTCAGCGGCAGTGGGCTTTCCGGGCAGCAGCCGCACCACGGCGCGGGGGTCCAGCCCCCTGTCCAAATGCTCCCGGGCGGTCAGAAGCATCTTCAAGCGTCCTTCCAAAAAAGCGGCCAGCCCCATGGGCGATTCCCCCCGATCCAGGGCGTTCAGGAGCATGGCGTACCCCTTCTTCCGCCTTCCGCCCAGCAGAGCGTCCAGCATCTTGAACACGTCATACTCCGGCGACGGCGTAACGGACGCATCCAACGCGTCCATCGTGATCGTACCGCCGGGCCCCGCAAAGTCCGCCGCTTTGGAGAACTCGTTTCTCAGCCGGTAGGCGTCGAAGCCCACCCGATCGACGAGGGCCTGGGCCGTGGCCTTATTTATCTGTACGTTCCGCAGAGCCGACTCCCTAAGAAGCATGTTCACGGCCCGCTCCATATTCAGCTTCTCAAAGGCCACCACCCGATCCTCCGGAAGCGCCTTCAAGAGCCGATTGGCCTTGGGACACTCCCCCTTATAGACGAACAGGACCACGGTGGTCTCCGCCATGTTGAGGAGCCGGTTCCTGCTCTCCAGGGTTTCGATGAGGGCAGCGTCCCAGCTCTCCACCAGCACCAGCCGCATCTCGTCGAAGAAGGGCAGCTGGTCCGCGGCGGCCAGAAAGGCGTCCGCGTCAGGGTTCCTGAGGCTCTGGCAGTTCAAGGCCATCACCCCGGGGTCCAGCAGCTGCTTCACCCGGATCACAGCCTCCGCTTTGGTCAGCTCCTCCTCACCGTGCAGGAGATATGGGCCCGCCAGAGCGCGGCTCTGAGTGGCCTTGTAAAATTCGGATTCGTTCACCTTTTCATGATACCACGCCCCAGCGAAAGAAACAACCAATATATTTTCGCCAGAGGGGTCGCGGCGGCCTCTGTTGCAATACGAAAGGGCGTATAGTATACTGTATTCGACTTTTTCGATCTTCACGGCACACCGGGACGGAGGTATATATGGGCGGCTCCAAGATCATAGCGTATCCCACCTATTCCGGCACCGCGCCCTACGGGTTCATCAGCTACGCCCACGCTGACGCGGATCGGGTCCTGCCCGTCATCGGCGCTCTGGGGGCGGACAGGTACCGCCTGTGGTACGACGGGGGCATCGAGGCCGGGACCAACTGGCCGGAGGTGGTGGCATCCCATCTCAGCCACGCCGGAGCCGTGGTGTTCTTCCTCTCCGCCCGGTTCCTTCGCTCCCAGAACTGCGTCCGGGAGGTCCACTACGCGGTAGCGGAGCGAAAAGCCATGATCCTGGTGTATCTGGAGCCGGTGGCGCTGCCGGAGGACCTGGCCATGCAGTTCTCCACGGCGGCCGTCATCCGCGGCGAAGACTTCGACAGTCTCAGGATCGCCCGGGAGACGGAAGAGCTGCTGGGCCCCGCCTTCCTGGGCGACGGAGTCTCTGGCTATGAAGCCGCCTCCGCCAGCCGCCAAAGGAGGAACGGCTGGCACGGAGCGTCCATCCTGTTCGCGTCCCTGTTTCTGCTGACGGTCCTGTTCGTCATCGGCTACTTTGCCGGATGGTTCCCCTTCCTGGGGACCAAGGTCGTGACGACCGATGCGCCAGGAGGCGTCAGTACCGAAAGCGCCCCTGTGGAGATCACCGAATTTAAGGACAGCGTCAGCCAGGACATCCTGCTCAGAGCCTACGAGGGCCAGAACCTGTACCTCTGCGGCAGCTACATGGTCTCCGATCCCGCCGCCATCCGCTACGCGGGCGGCCTATGGTACGTGGGGGACGCTCCGGCGGCGGCGGGCCGCCCGGAGGTGCTGGCGCTGGCGGCCCAGAAGGGGGAACTGAAGCATCTTGCGCTGGTCAACGAGGGCATAGAGACCTTCGACGCCCTGTCCGATCTATCCCGGCTCGTCTACCTCGACATCAGCGGCAACCCGGTGAAAGACCTATCCTTTCTCACCGCTCTTTCGGAGCTGGAGACCCTGAAGCTCATCGACATCGGCGCGGAGGACTTCTCCGTTTTGGCCGCCCTGCCCGCCCTGAAGACCGTGTATGTGGACTACAACGCCCTAAAGCCGGTGCTGGACGTTCTGGGGGACGGAACCGTGGATGTGATCGTCAAGCGATAGGGGGGACCTATGGAACCGTACAAGGGGAACCGATACCCATTCTGCTGCGCGCTGTTTGCAAAGACCGACGAGGCGGAGGCCATGGCCGTCCTCACCGCCCTGGAGCGGCGGGGCATCCGCAACGCCCTGCCGGACCGACGGGGGAGCGTCCTCGAGCGGGCGGCCGTCGTCTTGCTGTTCCTCTCCCCGATGGCCATCCGGGACGAGGCCCTGCTCAAGGCCGTCAGCGCCGCCGGCGCCGGGGAAAAGACCATCCTTTCGATCTACCTTAGGGAAACGAAGCTGACCCCCGGCCTTTCCCTGCAGCTGGGACAGACCCAGGCCCTGTTCAAGTATCAGGAGGAGAGCGAAGCCGCCTTCTATGGAAAGCTCCTCGGCGCTCCAGCCCTTCGCGCCATGTCCGTGACGCCCCAGCAGAAAAAGGCCCTTCGGCGGCATACCCTCCTGTGGGCTATGGCGGGCGGTCTCGTCCTCATTTTGGGACTGTTCATCGGCTTCAACTGGCGGCCCATCCAGGCCCGCTTCCCCAACGCCACCCTGCGCAAGTTGGGCGTGCCCCTAAATTTCAGCAGTGTAGAGACCCTCTATGTCTACGGGGACACCCCCCTGGAGGCATACGCCATGCCCAGTTACCGCCTGTACGCGGACGGGGAGCACGACTGGGTGCGCCTTGATCACCGGCTGATCCCCCAGGGCACCGTAAAGACGCTGGACGATTTCTCGCTGTTGGTGAACCTGCGAGAGCTCTGCGTCTGCAACGAGCCCGTAACGTCCCTGGAGCCCCTTCTGAGCCTGACGGGGCTGACGCTGCTGGACGTGTCCCACGACGGGATCACGGACTTCAGCGGCATCGGCTCTCTCTCCGCTTTGGAAACGCTGAACGTGTCCCGCATCAGCCTCCCCTCTCTGGAAGGCATCACGGAGCTGAAGGCGCTGCGTACCTTGAACATCGCCTATACGGATCTAACCTCCCTGGACGGGCTTTTGTCCCTGCCTCGGCTGGAGGTGGTGTATATCGACGCCAGCCTCCTCGACGCGGCGGCGGCCCTGGGGGACACGCCCTTTGAGATCCTGTGTCTGGATACGCCGGTCTATCAGTATGGGGATCTTATCTCCGCCTTGGAGGACCCCTCTGTCACCGACATACGCATCATGAATGACATCACTATCCCGCCCGCGGCGGAGCTGACCATCCGCCCGGAGGCAGCCCTCACGGGGGCGGGCCTTGCGGGTGAGTTCACTGTGAACAACTATGGGACTATCCACGTCCAAGGCGTTTGGGAGATGGGTCTCTGCCGTCGGATGAACTACGGCACCATCATCGTGGAGGACGGAGGCCTGTACACCGGCGGCATGTGCGACACCATCACCACGGGGACCTTCCGCATTGAGGCCGGGGGCCGGCAGAATCTGGAGCGTGGCGCCGTCTTCTCCCTGACGGCGGGCCTCTACGAGAACAACGGGGACGTGTACCTCCAGGGCGGCTATGAGCTGCGGTTTTTGGGCGGTCGGGCCGTCAACAACGGGGCCCTGCACCTCCATTCCCTGGACGAGTTGGATCTGCATATCCAGATCGACCGGGACCGGTTCGAGAACAACGGCGCCGTGTACTACAAGGAGGTCCTGATCCCCAACGAACGGCTATTCGATGATGGCGGGGAATAGGTTCTTACCGATTCCGGATGCAGATGCTTACGTCCAGGCCGTCCTCCCGTTTTTGCGTCTGCAGTTCGACCCCCATGCCCGCCTGGCGGAGCTGGTCCAGGAGGGTGTTGAGCCCGTTCAAAAACAAGCGGCAGTCCCGGGTGAGCCGAAGCACCCTGAGGGGCTTGGGCCGTGGGGCGCTCCGCGCCGCATAGGCCTCCGCCTGCCGCACGCTCCAGCCCTCCTTCTCGATGCGCTCCACCAGCCGCAGCTGCTCCTCCTCGCTGTCCAGGGACAGCAGACACCGGGCGTGGCGCTCGCTGAGCCCCCCTCGCTCCGCCGCCTGGCGCACCGCCGGACTCAGCTTCAACAGCCGGAGCTTGTTGGAAAGGAACGCCGGACTTTTGCCGATCCGCTGGCACAGGATCTCCCGGGAGAGACCATAGACCGTCAGCAGCCGTCGATACCCCTCCGCTTCCTCCCAAAAGCTCAGATCTGAGCGCTGCACGTTCTCAATGAGGGCCATAAGTGCGCTCTTCTCCGACGTCACCTGCTCCACGATACAGGGCACCTCCTTAAGACCCAGCAGTTCACAGGCCCGAAGCCGCCGTTCCCCAGAGATGAGCTCGTATCCCTGTATCCCGGGCCGCACGGTCAAAGGCTGTATGAGCCCCACCTGAGCGATGCTGAGGGTCAGCTCCTGCAATTCCTCCCGGCTGAAGGTGCGCCTTGGCTGATCCGGATTGGGCCGGATGCTGCCGATGGGCAGCAGAAACAAACTCCGCTCCATATCCCGCTTGGGCGGAGGGCCGAGATGCCCCAGGGGCGCGGCGTGCAGGTCCATGCTGTTTCTCCCTCCTTTTTCCCAGCCTACCACCCCGCTCCTGTCGAAAAAAAGGCCCGTCCCAAAGGTAGACCCCCTTCCTTCTTTTTCGACTTGTTCATCATTTCGTCTCAAAACGCCCATTGCATTTTGAGTCCCGTATGATATAATGAATTGAAAATCTGTAAGGAGGTAATCAGTATGGCATACAAGATCACCGATGAATGCATCGCCTGCGGCACCTGCGCCAGTGAGTGCCCCGTGGAAGCCATCACCGAGGGTGACGGCATCTTCGTCATCGACGCCGACGCCTGCATCGAGTGCGGCAACTGCGCCAATGTCTGCCCCGTGGGAGCCCCCAAGGCAGAGTAAAAAACCTTTGACAAAAAAGGCGCTTGCTTATTTGGCAGGCGCTTTTTATTATATTGACATGGTCAAGACCGTCCTGCATAAAACCGCATATCTGCTGCTCCTGTGTCTGCTGTGCCTGAGCTGCCGAACGGCCCTGGCCGAGGAGGGCCCCGCCCCTGTGCCGGAGCCTACGGCCTCGCCCGAGGCCGCGACCGCCTCTGAGCCCCTCTTTCGCACAGCGGACCCGGCCCCCTTCCTGCAGCTGAGAAAGGCCCTGGTGTTTACGGGCAGCGGCCGGTATCTCGACACTGCCACGGGTCAGTATTATGCGTTTGGAAACTTCGGCCGCGGTCCCGTGGGCTTCTACCCCCTCGATGAGGAGGAAGGGCCGGTCTATGGGGATGAGCCCCTTCCATTGGACGATTTTCTCATCACCCCCTACGCCCCCGAGACCCCTCCGAAAAAGGACGGGGACAGGTGGCTTACGGTGTACTTGGGCAGTCAAAGCGTGGTCTGCTTTTTTGCCCGGGGCGGGGATTGGATCGTGGAGCGAATCATGATCTGCTCCGCCGCCGACGAAAGCCACAGGACCCCTCTGGGAAACCATTACGTTTACAGCAAGTACGCCTACAAAGCCATGACCCGCATGAACGGCATCATGGTCTACGCCCAGTACGCCAGCCGCTTCAAGGGCCACTATCTCTTTCACACCGTGCCCATCGGCGGACCGGGCCGAAACACCCAGCGGTACGGCAAGAAACAGATGCTCATTGAGGAGTATGAAAAGCTGGGCAGCCCCGCCTCCCACGGCTGCGTACGGCTGCTGGTGGGAGACGCCCATTGGGTCTACGCCAACTGCCCCTATGGCACCAGGGTGCTGGTGACCAAGGAGGCCGGACCCCCCGCTCCTGCCGCCCCGGCCCTCATCTACGCGGAGCCCTACATGAGCGCGGATCAGACCCTGGGCTGGGACCCCACGGACCCGGACGAGGAGAATCCATATCGAGAGATATATCCGGAATGGTTTGAATAATGCCCACAGGGCAAATCATGGAGACTCGCGCAGCGTGTCGAGAAATCATGACGCATCCGCGTCAAATCATGGGCGCAAGCCCAAATCATCGACCCCTCATCCACCGCAAGCGGTCCCCCTTCCCCCGAGGGGGAAGGCTAATGATTTGCTTCATGCCATTTCATGGCAACGGCATGATTTGCGCCAGCTGCGATACTACAGCTGGCGCATGATTTGACCTTCGGTCATGATTTCTCGCGGGGCTTTGCCCCGCTCCATTTTTTAATTACGGCAAAGGCAGCTCGAACGTGCCTATTTCCTGCCCCTCCACGGTGAGGTCCATGGTAAAGGACCCGGCGGGGATGTCCATGGTCCAGTCTTCGGCGATGGGGGTACCGTTGAGGGCGGTGCCGTAGTACTCGGTGAGCCGCAGGGTGACGCCCTGAGCCTTGGCCTTCTCATACTCCGAGGGGAAGATGGGCACGATCACCGTGTTCTCGCCGAACTTGCCCCAGTTCTCATGGCCCACCGGGAGCCACTCCCCCTTCGGACCGATGCGGTACTGGATGTACAGGCCGTGCCACTTGCCCTCCCGGTTGGGATAGAGCAGGGCGGTCTTCATGGCCTCCGTCCAGTTCGCCGGGGCCGCTGCCACGCTGTAAGTCACGTAAACCCCCGTCTGCCGATAGTGGATCTCCTCCCGGAGCGTCACCCCGTCCAGGCTCACCCGCTGGTTGTAGTACTTAGGCTTGTCGGGATCGGTCCAGTCGTCCACGGTCAGCACATAGCTGCCGGTGAGCTTCCGCTCGTTGACCACGGCCGGGGCCGCGTCCGTGCCCGCCCCCACGTCGAAGGAGAAGGTGTAGTAGAGTTTCGCCACGTTCCCGATGGGGGCGAGGTCGTCTACCCGGGCGTCCCGGATGCCGATCTCCACGGTCAGCTCCACCCTGCCTTCCTTGGGGAAGTTCACGCTGGGCTGATCCAGGATCACATCGGTGTACAGGGTGGCCCATTGGTCAGTGACCATGCTGGGGTTGATGCCCCCGCCGCCCTCAGTAATGGGGTAGGCCATGCTGTCCCCTTCTCGACGGAAAGTGATGCTGTCCACCAGGGCGTCCACCCACTGGCCCTCCACGTCCGGCCAGGTGAAGGCTTTGGCATGGTCCGTATTGAGACGGATGTTGAAAACCAGCGTCCTCCCGTCGATCAGCACCTCCTCCACCTCAGGTTTGATCTCCTTTATCCAGGCCCAGTCCGCCTCATTGAACTTGGGCTGGCCCTGCTGCACCCGAAACGCGTCCAGGGTCTCCGCGTCCTTGAATTCCGGCAGCATGACGAACCTATAGTCACCGGACTGAGGGACGGCGGAGGCGATGGCCTGCTCCACGTCGGGGATGGTCTTGCCCTGCTCCTCCCGCTTCTCCTTGGCGGTCTCCATGTAGCTGGTGGGGGAGTAGTTGTCCCTCAGCCACATCCCCGCCGCCACCGCCGTCCCGGCGACGAGCAAGACCAGCGCCGCCACAAGGGGAACCAGCAGCTTGCGGGGCAGTCGCCCGATGCCCCATGTCCTTTGCTTTTGCTCATCGCGGCAGGCGTATAGACTCCGCTCCACCGTGGCGTAAAACGAATCCGGCGTTTCGGGAAGGCTGTCCCGCACGCGATAGTCTTTCTGTTCCATGTTCATTCCTCCTCCAGGATCGCTCTCATGGTTTGTTTGGCTCGGGAGACGCGGGATTTCACCGTCCCCACGGGCACGCCCAGGATATCGCCGATCTCCGATAGCTCATATCCCTCCTGCTGCAGGAGCAGGGCCGTCCGCTGGTCCTCCGTGAGCCGGGACAAGGCCGCGGCCAGGTCCAGCCGTCCCGCGCTGTCCGGGGCCGGGACCTCCTCCTCGGGCAGGTCCTCCACGGGGGAGACCCGCCGCCTCCGGCGCAGCACGTTGTAGGCTTCCCGGCGCAGGATCTGCAAAAACCAGGCCCGAAAGCTGTCCCGTTTCTTCAGCTTCCCCCGGCCCTGGTAGGCCCGGAGGATGGCTTCGCTCATGGCGTCCTCGCAGTCGGCGCTGTTCCCCAGGATGAGGTAGGCCACCGCAAACGCGGTGTCGGTCAGCTCCCGCACCCCATCGGCAAAGGCGTTGTCTGAGATCATGTTCCGTCCTCTCTTTGTTTCGTCTCGAATGATCATTCTACCCATAAGACGCGCGAGACCCTTCAAAGGTTCCCTCTATCATACCCCTTTTTGACTGTCCCTGCAAAAGCCCTGTACAAGGAAGCGAAAAACAGGTAAAATATACTCAAGAATAACATGGGGGAGATTGGAAATGAGACTGTTCATCGCCGTGCCGCTGCCCAAAGACGTGCAGAAAAAGGTGTTCGCCTTCCAGCAGGAGCTTCGGGCGGCGTCCACCGGGGGCCGGTTCGTGCCCCAGGGTAACCACCACGTGACGCTCCGGTTCATCGGGGAGAGCAACGACCTGGCGGACATCGCCTTCGCCATGGACCAGGCGGTATCGGACGCCCGGCCCTTCACATTGCGGCTGGGGGGCTACGGCTACTTCGATCACGGCGGCGCCCGGACCAGCTTTCTCAGGGCCGAGGGGGACCTTGACGAGCTCTGCCGCATCCACGAGATGCTGGAGATGAACCTGTGGGAGCGGGGCTTCTGCAAGGGCAAGGGGCGGCTCGTTCCCCATATCACCCTGGGCCGGGCAGTGGAGCACGGGGATATTTCCCACCTGACGACGCCGGAAAACGTCAGCTTCCGGGTCAATTCCATCGTTTTGTATGAGAGCGTCAACGAGAAAGGCAGGATGGTGTACACGCCGGTGCACACCGCCCGGTTCTGATGGGCGCACCGCTCACCGTCTGGATGGGCCGGTCCGGCAGCGGCAAAAGCACTCGCCTCTACGACCGGCTCTCTGAGCATGCCCGGCGGGGGGAACCGGCCACGCTGATCGTGGCGGAGCAATATACCTTCGAGGCGGAAAAGGCTCTGTGCAATCGGCTGGGGGGCCTTTTGGGGGTCCAGGTCCTGTCCTTCACCCGGCTCTGCGAGCGGGTCCTTCAGGAGCGGGGCCAGGGGCTCCCTGTCATCGGTGGGCCCGGGCGGCGGATGATCCTGAAAAAGGCCGCGCTGAACCATAGGAGCGAGCTGCGGCTCTTTGCCCGGGTGGCCGAGAGCCGGGGGTTCGCAGAGCGGATGGACGAGATCATCACCCGCTGCAAGCAGAGCGGCGCCGGACCGGAGGATCTGGCGCGGGCGGCCAAAGCCCTGCCCGAGGGGAGCCAGCTTCAGGGGAAGATCGCGGATATCGCCCTCCTCTACGGGGAGAGCGAAGCCTTTTTGAAGGACAGGTATCTTACGGAAAGCGACCTGTGGGATCGGGCCGGGGAGGCCTTGGCCGGCTCCTTCCTCACGGGGACGGACCTGTATATCGACGGCATCGACATCCCCAGCCGTCAGCTTTTCCGGCTCATCGAGCAGCTGCTGCAGGTATGCAAAACGGTGACCGTCACGCTGCGTATGGACCCGGACGGGAACGACGGGGATCTCTTTGCCCCGGATATCCGCACCTATTATAAGCTCCAGCAGACGGCCCAGGCCGCGGGCAGTCCCTTCTTCACGGAGGGCTGCCGCAAGGACAAACAAAAGCCTCCGGAGCTGAAGTATCTTGAAAAGCACCTCTTTGCCCAGAATGAAGCCCCCTTCCTCAGCCCGGCGCCGGCCCTTGCCCTGTGGGCCTCGGCGGATCGGGAGGAGGAGGCGGAACGCTGCGCCGATGCGGTTCTGGAGCTGGTCCGTCAGGGGTATCGGTATCGGGACATGGCGATCATGGTCACGGACGGAGCCGGATATGTGTCCCGGGTCCGGCGGGCTTTCGTACGCAAAAACATCCCCCTCTTTTACGACGCCACCCGACCTGTCACCGGCCACAGCGCCATGGATATGGTCCTTTCCGCCGTCCGCTTCGTGGAATCCCACAGCATGGAGGACGCGCTGCACATCCTCAAGAGCGGCTATACCCCCTGCACCGTTGAGGAGGGGGAGATCTTTGAAAACTACGTGCTTCGCTACGGCCTCTTCGGCAGCAGCCTAAGCAAGCCCTTCGATCTCGGAGAGGTACCCGAGGCGGCGGAACGAGTCCGCACCGCCCTGTACCCGCCCCTTGCACGGCTCAGGGAGAGCTTCGGCCGGGGCACCACCGGCGAGGAGAAGGCCCGGGCCGTCTATGCCTATATGGAGGAAACGGACCTGCGAGAACAGCTCAGATCAGAGGGGGAACGCCTCATCGCCGCCGGAAGGCCCAACGCCGGCGAGCTGTTCAGCCAGGTCTATACGATCTTAAGCGGCCTTTTGTCCGACATCGCCGCCATCTGGGGCTGGGACGAGCTGACCCAGAAGGAGTTTTTGTCCCTGCTGGAGGAGGGGGCCGCCAGCTCCGCCATGGGAGTTCTGCCCGGCACGGCGGATCAGGTGCTCCTGGGGGACTTTGCCAGGACCCGGACCCCGGCGGTGCCCATTCTCTTCGTCCTTGGCTGCAACGAGGGGCTGCTGCCGCCGGTGCGCACGGACGACGAACTCATCTCCGACGGGGAGCTGGAGCTCCTCAGGGAGCAGGGGCTGGAGCTGTGGAACGGCGTAGAAGCCCTGACCGAGATGGAACGATTGGAGCTCTACACCGCCTTCAACAAGGCTCAGCAGAAGATCATTTTCAGCTACGCCTTCTCCGCCGACGGAGAGGAGCTGTCCCCCGCCCCCCTGCTGGGGCGGATTCAGCGGCTGTTCCCCCAGGTGAAGGTCCTGGACGCCCGCGGGAAGGAGGCCTATCCTTCGGATAAGGAGGGGGGCTTTCGGCGGCTCATACGTGAGCTGGCCCTCTACGAACAGGAGGGTTTTATAAGCGACCAGCTCCCCGCCCAACGAACCTTCTTTGCCGAAGACCCGGTCTATGGGCCCCGGCTTCAGAGAGCCGAGGCCGCCATCCGGGGGGGCATCTCTCCCGCGCCCTTCGGTCGGGCCCTGGCGGAAAAGCTGTACGGCGCCGCCCCCTCTATGAGCGCCAGCCGACTGGAGCAGTTCAACCGCTGCCCCTTCGCCCATTATGTGAAATACGGACTGAAGGCCAAGGAACGGCCCGAGAGCCGGGAGGAAGCCGCCGACGCGGGCACCTTCCTCCACGACGCCCTGGACGCTTTTTTGAAGCTGGTGAAGGAGAAGGGGCTCAGCTGGGCCGCCCTCACGGGGGAGGATGCGGACGCCCTGGTGGATGAGGTCATGCCCCCCCTCGTTGCCGCCCACAACGATGGCATCTTCCTCAGGAACGTGCGGCTCCGTGAAGCGCTGTTCCTGCGGATCGAATCCGTAAAACGGTGCGCTCGGTCCATCGTGCAGCAGATGCAGGCCGGCAGCTACCGGCCCTATGAAACGGAATTGGCCTTCGGCCCTGATTGCCCCTTCCCGCCGCTGCGTCTTCGTACCGACGACGGACGAACGGTGCAGCTTTACGGACGCATCGACCGCGTGGACAGCAGTCCCGACGGCTTCTATCGTATCATCGACTACAAGATGGGGGACAAGAAGTTCGAGCCCGCCAAGATCGCTGCGGGCCTCAGCCTTCAGCTGCCTCTGTATCTTGCCGCGGTGGAGGGCCTTTCCGGAGAGATGGGCGGCATGTACTATATGCCCCTGTCCCTGCCTGCCCAGAAAGAAGGGGAGGAAAAGCACCACGTGCTTCGAGGCGTCACCGCGGGGAGCGACGAAGCCGTAGCGGCGCTGGAGCGTCATCTGGATGGGAAATCTGCTATCGTTCAGAACCTTCGCCGCAACAAGGACGGCAAGCTCAGCGGCAGCGTATGCCGGTCGGAGGATATGAAGACCCTCACCCGAGAGGCCGTAGCCGTAGCGGAACGGACGCTGGGGGATATGCGCCGAGGCGAGGCGGCGGTGATCCCCTACAAGGGGGCCTGCAAATGGTGCCCCTACGGATCCGTGTGCCGGTTCGACAAACAGCAGAAGGGCTGCTATGAGCGAGATGCCGGGAAGATGACCATAGGCGAGTTGCTGCAGCTTTCGGAGGAACGAAAATGAACTGGACCAGAGAACAGCAGCAGGCCATAGAGGAACAGGGAAACCTCATCGTGTCCGCCGCCGCCGGAGCCGGCAAGACCGCCGTGCTCACGGAGCGGGTGGTCCGCCTGGTGGAGGGGGGCATGGACGTGGATCGGCTCCTGATCCTCACCTTCACCCGGGCCGCCGCCGCGGAGATGAAGGAGCGCATTCAGACCACCCTGCAAAAGCGAGCTGCCGAGGCCGCCGAGGAGGCCATGAAGGCCCGGCTGTACCGCCAGAGCGCCCGGTGCCCCAATGCCAGCATCTCCACCATCCATGCCTTCTGCAAACGGGTAGTGAACCGATATTTTCACCTGGTGGGCCTGTCCCCCTCGGCCGGCACCTTGGACGAAACGGAGAGCGCCGTGCTGCGGGATCAGGCCGTGGACCAGGCGCTGACCGCCCTTGCCGGAGAGGATGCCCCGACCTATCGGCTGCTCATCCGCGCCTTTGAGCGGGAGGATGCTCTGAAGAAGGCCCTGGATTCCCTGACCAGGTTCCTGATGGCCCAGCCCGACCCTATGGGCTGGCTTTCTCATGCGGAATCGGACCTTAGCAGCCGGATCGCCTACGATCGGGCCGTGGACGTCTGTTTCCGGGAGGATAAGGCCACCTTCGAGGCGGCGCTGACGGATCTTATTCGGCTCAGGGACTCCTATCCCCCTGCCTGGGGGAAGCTGATCGCGTATCTGGACGAGCCCATCGCCCACGGCCGGGGAGCCCTGCTGCAAAAAACGCCCGCAGGTTACGGCCAGGCGTTGAGCGCCGTAGCCTTCGGCCGACTGCCCACCCAAAAGGATATGGAGGATCGAGACAAGGACGCCCTGAAGAAGGCCCGGGACAAGGTGAAGGAAGAGGCTCAAAAGCAGTCGGCGACCTACGGCCAGGATGGGGAAAGGCTATGGGAGATTCACCAAAAGAGCGCCCAGGTTCTGCTGGCCCTCACCGACCTCTGGCGGCGGCAGCAGGCCATATACGACGGCATGAAGCGGGACAGAGATCGGATCGACTTTAACGATCTGGAACATTTCTGCGCTCAGATTTTACAGAACGAAGAGGCTGCGGCGGAATATCGAGATCGCTTCACCGCCATCATCGTGGACGAATACCAGGACAGCAACGCCGTCCAGGAGGCCATTTTGAACCGGATCAAGCGGCCGGACGATCTGTTCTTCGTGGGGGACGTAAAGCAAAGCATATACGGCTTTCGCATGGCGGAGCCGGGGCTGTTTCTGGAAAAGCTCAAAACCTTCACCGGCGCGGCCGGAAACAGGATAGATCTCAGCCACAACTTCCGCAGCAGTCCTGAGATATTGGACGCCGTGAACCGCGTCTTCGAAAAGCTCATGCGGCCCGGCCAAAGCCCCATCGAATATGACGACAAGGCTGCCCTTAGATCCGGCATGGCCCAGCCCAAGGGCAACGTGGAGCTGCACCTCATCGAAAAGAAACCCGGCGAGGACGCGGAAGACGCCGAGGACCTGGAGGGCGCCGAGGCGGAGGCCCGGTTCTGCGCCAGGCGTATCCGGGAGCTGATGGAGAACGAACTCTATCAGGAGACCGTCGACAGCAAGCCCCGGCCCTACCGATACGTGGATTTCGCCATCCTCCTTCGAAGCATGCCCAACGCCCGCGTCTTTGCCCGGACGCTGGCCCTTGCCGGCATCCCCTGCTACGCTCAGCTCACCGGCGGCTACTTTGAGTCCGTAGAGGTCATGGTCATGCTGGACCTGCTCAGGGTCATCGACAACCGGCGGCAGGACATTCCTCTGCTGTCCGTGCTCCGCTCCGTGGTGGGAGGATTCTCCCATGAGGAGCTGATCGAGCTTAGGACCAGGTATCCAAAGGGCGAGCTTTTGGACTGCCTCCTCTCCGCAGCCGCGGCGGACCCAGACTCCAAGGCCGCCGCATTCCTGAACCGGATCGAGAGCTGGCGGCGGGAGAGCATGATAGCCGGCGTGGAGGAGCTGGTGAGCCGATTGTTGGACGAGACCGAATTGTACGTGGAGATGGGGGCCATGCCCGGCGGAGCCCAGCGCCAGGCCAATCTGGACGCCCTGGTGAGCAAGGCCCGCAGCTACGACGAGACCGGCAGCTTCGGCCTTCACGCTTTCCTCAGCTACATGGACGATGCCCGGGATTCTGCCAAGCTGGGGGCTTCCCAGGCCATGGAGAGCGACGTGGTCCGCATCCTGTCCGTCCACAGATCCAAGGGTCTGGAGTTCCCCGTCGTGTTCTTCTGTGAACTCAATCGCCGATTCAGCCGGGAGGGAGAGAACGCCGCCTTGCTCCTTCATCGGGACCTTGGCATGGGCCTCGCCTTTGTGGATGAAACGGGGATCAAGCGGGAGCCTCTGTCCCGTCGGGGAGCGATCCTTCTGAACCGGCGGCAGCAGGTGGAGGAGGAAATGCGGGTGCTGTACGTGGCCATGACCCGGCCCAAGCGCCGCCTCGTCCTGGTGGGGAGTATCCAGAACGCCCGGGAGGCCCTGGACAGCGATGAACAGCTGACGCCGTACGGCGTGCTCCGAGCCCGATCCTTCCTCAGTTGGCTGTTGATGACGGTGAAGGATGCTGTTCCCGCCTTCGTACACCCCCGGGAGGCGTTCATGCGCCCCGCCGTGACCGCAAAGGGCGCCCTGTCCGAGGCGGATCCTGTGCTGGTGACGGCCCTTGCCCGCCGATATGCCTACGAATACCCCTTCGCGGGGGCGGCAGGAGTGCCCAACAAAACCTCCGTAACTGCCCTGGCGGATCAGCACGCTCTCACCTTCGCCGAACCCGCCTTCGTGGAGGAGGCGGGGGCCCTGCGCCGGGGCACGGACGTCCATGCCCTATTGCGGCGGCTGCCGCTGAAGCACCTGACGTCCGAAGAGCTGAACGCCTATCTGGCGGAACAGAAAGAGGAACGATATAGGGAAAGCCTCGCCTATTTTCTGGGAACGGACCTGTTTGCCCGCATGATCGAAAGCCCCCGGGTCTATCGAGAGCTGCCCTTCACCCTGGCCATGGACACGGGAGAGCTTTTGGGCGTACCCTCCGAGGAACGGGTGCTCCTGCAGGGCGTCATCGACGCCTGCTTCCGGGAGGGGGACGGTTTCGTGCTTCTCGATTACAAGACCGACCGGGTGGAGGGAGATCCCGCCCTCTGGGCCCAGCGGCACCGGCGGCAGGTGGAGCTCTACGCCCGGGCTCTGGAGACCCTCACCGGGCGGCCGGTGAAGGAAAAATACATGGTATTTTTGAACGGAAGGGCCTGTGTGAAGCTATGAACCTGCCCCAAGCGTATCTTGACAGAATGAAGAAACAGCTGGGCGCTGACTTCGATGCCTATCTCGCCGCCATGGAAGAGCCGGAGAAGCGGGCCGCCCGGGTCAACGGGCTGAAGCTGGATGCAGCGGCCCTGGCTGCATTGCGGCCTGGGTTCGTCCCCGCAGGAGGCGAGGGGTTCCTGCTTCCCCAGGGCTTCGCGCCAGGCCGCGACCCCCTGCATGGGGCAGGAGCTTACTACGTGCAGGAGCTGTCCGCCCAGATGCCCGCGGCCCTCTTTGACCTGACGCCCGGCATGGCGGTGCTGGATCTGTGCGCCGCGCCGGGAGGCAAGTCCTCTCAGCTCTCGGCCCGGGTGCCTAAAGGAGTGCTGTTTTCCAACGAGATCGTGCCGAGCCGGACCCAGGTGCTCCTGGGGAACCTGGAGCGCATGGGCGCCAGGAACGCGGTGGTCACCTCCATGGACCCGGAGAAGCTCACCTCCTTCACCGGCCCGGTCTTCGACGCCGTGCTGGTGGACGCTCCCTGTGCCGGGGAGGGCATGTTTCGCAAGGACCCGGGAGCCGTGACCGAGTGGTCCCTTGAGCACGTCCAATCCTGCGCCCGGCGGCAGCGGGCCATCCTGACCTCGGCCCAGCGGGCGGTGAAGCCCGGCGGCCAACTGGTCTATTCCACCTGCTCCTTCTCCCCCGAAGAGAACGAGGAGAACGTGCGGCGGTTCTTATCGGAATTTCCTGATTTTGAATTGGCAGAGGAGCGCCGCCTCTATCCTCACACCTCTCCGGGCGAAGGTCAGTACGCCGCCAGGCTGCTCCGCAAAGGTACGGCTCCCGATACGGTCTTTCTCCCCCAAAAGGGAGTTAAGTCCCCTCTGGCGGAAGCCTTTTTGCAGGAGGAAACGACAGGTCTTTTCGAGCCTGCCGGCCATGCCGGTACGCTCCGGGCCCTGCCTGACGGCCGTGTCCTGCTGCTGCCGCCCCTTCCCTGCGCCCTGGATGGCCTGCGGGTGCTGCGGGCCGGGCTCCTGCTGGGCGAAGCGGTCAAGGGGAGGTTCGTGCCCGCTCACGCCCTTGCCATGGCCGCCGGCCTTCCCCTCCGTCAGCGGGCGGAGCTTTCCGAAGCCGACGCCCTCCGCTACCTCCACGGGGAGACGCTGCCCTCAGACCTTTCCGGCTGGTGCGCCGTGACCCACCGGGGCTTTGCGTTAGGCCTTGCCAAGGGCGCGGGCAGCATCCTCAAGAACCATCTGCCCAAGGGCTTGCGGATACACTGAAAAAGATCGCCTCACGGCGATCTTTTTTCAAAGTTCCGCTGCACCGATTTTCGTTCAGGAACAGAGGCGTCTGCTTTCAATTCTTCCTTTTTTTGCTTTTTGTCATCTCGAAGCTTTGGTGCAGGAGATATTTCAGCCGATCGTCATCCGCGGTGCCGTCCAGCAGGACCGTGATCCAGTGGACCTTGCTCATGTGATAGGCCGGAAAGATGCCCGGCTCCCCCCGGAGCATACCGGAAAGCACCGGATCGCACTTCAGATTCACTGCGTCCACTTCACCGGGCTCGCCCGGGTAGGCGTAGCGCCGAGGGATGGGCATGGAGAGGGCAAACCATTTGCGGTTGTCGGCGTGCCGGAACACGGCTCCCTCCGGCGTATCCAGCCAGGGATAATCCGGTGTCACGTTATATTCCCGCTCGATATAGGCAAACAGTTCCTGCTTCGTCATTGTTTCACGTGAAACATCATTCTTCTACGCCTAAAATAGCGTCGCAGATATTCATAAGATCGTCCCTGGAAAAATAGGAAATGATGATCTTTCCCTTCTCCTGATCCCCCTCGATGGCGACCTTGGCCCTGAGCTTGCTGCGAATGGCGCTGGCCGTTCGACGGACCTCCGGGTCCATGCGCCGGGAGACCTTCTTCCGGGGCAGCGCGTCCAGCCGTATCGCTTCCTCCAGCTGCCTTACGCTCCAACCCTCCCGGACCGCCTTTTGCGCCAGCCGTTCAGCCTTGTCAGGATCGTTGAGGCCTGCCAGCATCTTTCCATGACCAGCGAACAGGGTGCCGTCCTTCAGCATCTTTTGCACGCTTTCCGGCAGATTCAACAGCCGCAGCGCATTGGTCACCGCAGGCCTGCTTCGACCGATGCGGCTGCTGACCTCCTCCTGGGTCAGGTTATGCTGGACCATTAAAAACCGGATGGCTGCCGCTTCCTCCACAGGGTTCAGATCCTCCCGCTGGAGATTTTCGATAAGGGAAACCTCCTGGAGCTCGTGCTCCTCCCGGTCCGTGATGACGGCAGGCACCGTCCTGAGCCCCGCCAACCGGGCCGCCCGAAAGCGTCGCTCTCCGGCCACGATGGTATACCGGTTTCCCTGCCGATAGAGGATCAGGGGCTGAACGATGCCGTGGGTCCGAATGGACCCGGCCAGTTCGTTTAGCTTTTCTTCATCAAACGTCTTCCGAGGCTGATCGGGATTTGTGTCGATGTCGTATACCGACACCTCCTGGAGGCTGGCCGGACCCTTGCCCGGCTCAAAGCTTTCCAGCAGGGCATCCAGACCGCGGCCCAAGCCCTTCTTGTTTGTCATACCCATTCCTCCTTACGCTTTCTCTACCAGTTCCGTCGCCAGCGTTTCATAGGCCGCTGCCCCCGCGCTCTTGGGAGCATAGAGGCTGATAGGCAGGCCGAAACTGGGCGCCTCCCCCAGCCGCACGGACCGGGGGATGATGGTGTCATAGACCTTATTCTTGAAGAATCGCTTGACCTCGCCCACCACCTGTTGAGAGAGGTTGGTCCGACCGTCGTACATGGTGAGGACCACGCCTTCCACCTCCAGATGGGGATTCAGGTTCCGGCGAATGAGTTTCACCGTGTTCATAAGCTGAGACAGGCCCTCCAAAGCGTAGTATTCGCATTGGATCGGCACCAGCAACGTATCCGCCATGGTCAGAGCATTCAATGTCAGCAGGCCCAGCGACGGAGGACAATCCACAAAGATATAGTCGTACTGTTCACGAACAGGGGCGATAGCGTTCTTGAGTCGCTGCTCTCTGGCCAGCAGGTTCACCAGCTCCACCTCTGCTCCGGCCAGCTCCATCCGGGAAGGCAGGAGCTTAAGGGTGTCGATCATGGTATCCCGAATGGCTTCCGCCGCATCCACACCGTTGATCAGCACGTCATAGACGGAATACTCTATCCTGTTTTTGTTGACTCCCAGGCCGCTGGTAGTGTTCCCCTGAGGATCAATGTCCACCAGCAGCACCCGCTTTCCCAGCTGGGCCACACAGGCTGACAGGTTCACGGCAGTGGTGGTCTTGCCCACTCCGCCCTTTTGATTGGCGATGCAGATGATCTTTGCCAAAGAAGGTTCTCCTTTTCTCGGTGAATGTTTGTTTCAGTATACCGTACCCTGCCGTAAAATGCAATGTTTCACGTGAAACATACAAAAAGAAGGCGAGCGCGCCGCCTTCCTTGGATAAAAAAGCGTTTATTGATCCCCGCCGTCCCCCGGACCGGCTTCGGTGCTGCTTCCGCTGGCTTCACCGTCCAGCTCTGTCGCCTCCGTCATTTCCGCGACCTCGGCGACCTCCTCGATCGGAGCATCCTCCGCCGCATTCTCCGGCTTATCTTCCGTCTCCGCTTCAGACCTGACTTCTTCCTCCTCCGCCGCGACCTGATCCAGGGGGTCAGCCGGCAGCGGCGCCGTCTCGGGCCGATCCACTGTGGTCGATCCGACAGCCGACTCCGCGGGCGGTTCAAAATCGTTGACTGCCTTCCGGCTGCGGATCAGGAGATAGAGACCGAAAGCGAAGATGAACAGGGAGATGAACTGGCTGGTGGACAGTGGACCAACAGACCCGCGATAGTCCGCCCGGAAGAACTCAATGATGAACCGCCACAGAGCATAGAGGACCATATACCAGCCGGATACCGTGCCCCGACGGGGCTTCCTGAGAAAGATAGCCGTCAGGATGCCGGAGAGGATCACCAAAAAGATGGCCTCCATAGGCTGAGTGGGCAGCCGGGAAACGCCGTCCAGCACCACAGCGCAGGGACCGGCGTACTCCATGCCGTAGCAGCAGCCCGCCATCAGGCAGCCGATGCGTCCGCCCGCATGAGCGAGACAGAAGCAGGGCAGGATCAGATCCGTATAGGTGATGATGTTTTTCTTCGTTTTGCGGCTGACGAACACCAACGCCAGGAGCCCGCCGAGTAGACCTCCGTAGAATACCAGACCTGCGGAAATAAGGTCCCAAAGCTCGCGCCAGCTGTGGGGCATCTGGGGCGGCTCCACGATGAAATACAGGATCTTGGAGCAAAGAAACCCCAAAAGGATCGCCCATATGAGAGCGTCCAGCAGATTGTCCTCACTGAGGGGGGAACCCTTTTTGCGGAGCCGAAACACCGCAAGCAATGCGAATGCGGTCCCCACCATGGTGCAAAGGCCGTACATGGGCAAGGTGATGTTCCCGATATGGATAAACGGATGCATGGATATTTTGGCCTCCCGCCAGTTTTTTCTGCATCTTATCACACTTGGGTCCCCTTGTAAAGTTTGTTGACAAAAGCTCACAAAGGTTATACATTTATAGATTAGGAAAGCATAGGGGTGTACCCCTTTTTTCAGGAGGCAATCATGGCGAAAACCTACGATCCCAAAGTTATCGAACCAAAGTGGCAAGACCGCTGGGCCGCAGAAAAGGCCTTCGTGGCCACGGACGACTACACCAAGCCCAAGTTCTACGGTCTGGTGGAGTTCCCCTATCCATCCGGCGCCGGTATGCACGTGGGCCACATCAAGGCCTACACCAGCCTGGAGGTCATCTCCCGCAAGCGGCGCATGGAAGGCTACAACGTCCTGTTCCCCATGGGCTTCGACTCCTTCGGTCTGCCAGCTGAAAACTACGCCATCAAGACCAACACCCATCCCCACATTATCACCACCAAGAACGTGGAGCACTTCAAGGACCAGATGAAGCGGGTGGGCTATTCGTTCGACTGGACCCATGAGATCTCCACCTCCCTGCCGGACTACTACAAGTGGACCCAGTGGATCTTTCTGAAGCTCTTTGAGCACGGGCTGGTGTTCCGAGCCAAAACTCAGGTGAACTACTGCCCCCACTGCAAGGTGGTCCTGTCCAACGAGGATTCCCAGGGCGGCAAATGCGACGTGTGCCACAGCGACGTCGTTCAGCTTCCCAAGGACGTGTGGTATCTTCGGATCACCCAGTATGCCGACCGGCTCCTTTCCGGTCTCGACACGGTGGACTATCCCGACTCCATCAAGCAGCAGGAGGTGGAGTGGATCGGCAAGTCCACGGGCGCCTTCGTGAACTTTGCCATACAGGGCGTGCCGGAAAAGCTGGAGATCTACACCACCCGCTGCGACACCCTCTTTGGCGTCACCTTCATGGTCATGGCCCCCGAACATCCCCTGCTGGACAAGTATCGGGATAAGATCGAAAACTGGGATGAAGTGGAGGCATATCGGACCGCCTGCGCCAAGAAGACAGAGTTTGAGCGGACCCAGCTGGTGAAGGATAAGACCGGTGTAAAGCTGAAGGGCTTCACGGCGATCAACCCGGTCAACAACAAGGAGATCCCTATCTTTATCGCGGATTACGTGATGATGGGCTACGGCACCGGCGCCATCATGGCTGTGCCCGCTCATGACGAGCGGGATTGGGAATTTGCCAAAAAGTTCGGTGTGGATATCATTCCCGTCATCGAGGGCGGCGACATTGAAAAGGCCGCCTACACCGGCAACGGGCCCATGATCAACTCCGACTTCTTGAACGTATACGACAACAAGAAGGACTCCATCGCCGCCATGCTCCGCTTCCTGGAGGAGAAGGGTCTTGGCCACAAGGGCGTCCAGTATAAGATGAAGGACTGGGCGTTCAATCGCCAGCGGTATTGGGGCGAGCCCATCCCCCTGATCCATTGTCCCAAGTGCGGCACCGTGGGCGTTCCCTATGAGGAGCTCCCTCTGACCCTGCCCGACGTGGAGAACTTTGAACCCGGCACTGACGGTCAAAGCCCCCTGGCCCGCATTGAAAGCTTCGTCAACTGCACCTGCCCAAAGTGCGGCTCTCCCGCCAAACGAGAGACAGACACCATGCCCCAGTGGGCCGGTTCCAGCTGGTATTACCTTCGCTTCATCGACCCCCACAACGATACCTGCTTCTGCGACAGGGAGAAGATGAAATACTGGATGCCCGTGGATTGGTACAACGGCGGCATGGAGCACGTTACCAGGCACCTTCTCTACTCCCGGTTCTGGCACCAGTTCCTCTATGATATTCAGGAGGTCAATACCCCGGAGCCCTACGCCAAGCGGACCTATCAGGGATTGATCCTGGGGCCCGACGGGGATAAGATGAGCAAATCCAAAGGCAACGTGGTTGACCCCATCGAGGTCATCGAGCGCTACGGTGCAGACACCCTTCGGACCTACGTCATGTTCATGGGCGACTACATGGCCGCCACCCCCTGGAGCGAACAGAGCGCCAACGGCTGCAAGCGTTTTTTGGACCGTATCTGGCGGCTCCAGGACATGATCGCGGGTGAGGGCGAGAGCAAGGATATGCGTTCCAAGGTCCACGGCTGTGTCAAGAAGGTGACGGACGACATCGAGCACATGAAGTTCAACACGGCCATCGCCGCCATGATGAGCCTGGTGAACGATTTCTACGCTAAGGGCAGCATCACGCGGGACGAGCTCCATACCCTGCTGCTGCTCCTCGATCCCTTCGCGCCCCACATGGCCGAAGAGATGAACGAGCTTATGGGCTATACGGAGCCCCTCTACCGGACCCCCTGGCCCACCTACGAGGAGAGCGCCCTCGTTGCGGATACCGTAGAATACGGCATTCAGGTCAACGGAAAGGTACGGACCCGGCTGTCCCTTGCCGCCGATCTTGACAAGGCGGCCGTAGAGCAGGCGGCCCTTTCCTCTGAGGCGGTCCAGCCCTTCCTCAGCGGCAAGACCGTTCGAAAAGTGATCGTGGTGAAGAACATCGTCAACATCGTGGTTGGCTGATGCATTCATAATCCATTCAAGGAGGAAAACTCAATGCTGCAAGACAAATTGGACCTGGGCGCTCTGGTTGGCACCGGCATTGCGGAACTCGCCATGAGGATCGTTGCCGCCCTGCTGATCCTGATCGTCGGCCTGTGGCTGGTAAAACTGATTGTAAAACTGGTGAAAAAGGGGAAAGCCTTCCAAAAACTGGCTCCCGAGGTGCAAACTTTCCTTGCCAGCGCCATCAAAGCGCTGGGCTACGCCCTGGTCATCATGATGGCCGTTACCACCATAGGCGTACCCACCGCCTCCATCTTGGCCGTGCTGGGCAGCTGCGGTTTGGCGGTAGGCCTTGCTTTGCAGGGATCGCTGACCAATTTGGCCGGCGGCATCATGCTGATGATCTTCCGTCCCTTCCACGTGGGCGACTATATCAGCGACGGCGCCCATGAGGGCACTGTGAAGAAGATCACCCTGTTCTACACCACCATCGCCACCGCCGACAATCTGCAGATCACTCTGCCCAACGGCGCCCTTTCCAACACGGCCATCAAAAACCTGAACGCCAACGATACCCGGCGTCTTGACATCGATCTGACGCTGAGCCCCGCCGCCGACAAGGATAAGGTATGCGGCCTGCTCCTTGATTGCGCGAAAAAGAACGAGCTGGTCCTTTCCGATCCCGCCCCGGAAGCTTTTGTCACTATCACCGAGGGAGGGCTGCCCACCTTCAAACTCAGGACCTGGTTCAAATCCGGCAACTATTGGGCCGTATATTTCTCCCTCAACGAGGCCGTTCAAAAGGCCCTTACAGAGAACGCCCTGCCCCTTGCTCACCAGCAGGTGGACGTGCATACGGACAGATAAACTCCTTTTTCCACACCTTTTTCACGAAAGGTTATTCAAAAAAAGAAAGGATCGCCTCTGTATGGCGGTCCTTTTTATAAATCTCTTTATTTAGAAAAAGTTCTGTTTTTGACCCGTTATTATCGATAAAATGCCAGCGACGGCAGCAGACGGATGTGCATGACGCCCACGATATCACTGAGGGGCACGCAGCCGATATTCGCTTCCCGACTATCCTCCATATACTGCCGATCATCGCTGAGGACGAACACATATCCCTCCGGCACCTCCACGGTATCGAAGTCAGCCATGGAGGTGACGCCGTATTCCTCCTCATTCAGCCGGTACTTCTCGTCGATCCACAGAGCGCCGTTTTTGCCGCTGATAGATTCGCCGCCCGTGGCCGCCACCCGCTTGATCAGCAGTTCTCCGGTATCGGGCCGATAATAGGCCACCATATCCGTACGTTCGATCTGGCGGCAATACTTATACAGCCTGTTCACCAGCACCAGATCCCCTTTATGAAGGGTGGGCGCCATGGAATCGTTGCCCATCTTTACCCAATCGAAACACACGAAACACACGAAGGCCGTAAATAAAGCTGCCAGTGCCGTGCTGAACACCCACCGCCAAAAGGTATGCTGACGATGGAGCTTTTTGAATATTTCCCGCCGCTGAGGCACGTCCTCGATCGTCATACGCCGTACTGGACCCCCCGAAGCTTCTTTGCCCGGGAGAAGGGCAGCAGCACACGATTCACCCGGCCGATGACCCGCTCGACAGGGATGCTGCCCACCATGCCGTCCGTGCTGTCCTTGGACACCAGCCGATTGTCGCCCATGACGAAGATGCAGCCGGGCTCCACCTCATAGGTCCCGTCATGCCTGGAGGTCAGACCTGTGGTCACATATTCCTCCGTCAATGTCACCCCGTTCACGCTGACCACGCCGTTTTTAATGACGATCCTGTCGCCTCCCAGTCCGATGATCCGCTTGACACAGGTGTATTCGTCATTATTTGGAAAATAGCAGATGACCACGTCGCCCCGCTCCATGGGGGACACGATATAGCTGAGCTTCTCCACCGCCATATAATCCCCGGCAAGAAGGGTATTTTCCATGGACATGCCCTTCACGCGCATGGGCTCGAAGATCACGGAACGGATGGAAAAGGCCAGCACGATCATGAGCAGGAGCGTGATGCAGTATTCCAAAACGCCCCAAATCCGGCTGCCCTTGAGATGTTCGTTTCGTCTGGCCACCAGTTTAAGCAGCTCCTGTTTTTCCTTCTTCGTCAGCATCCCTCGTCCTTCCCCGACGGCATCAGCTTCTTAGCCCGCCGCAAGAATTCCAGCCTGTCAAGCATGATCACTCTGCCGCAGCCGGTACATTTGAGTTTTACGTCTGCCCCTACCCGTACGATTTGCCAAAGATTCTCACCGCAGGCATGAGGTTTTTTCAATATTACCCTGTCCCCCAGGGAAAAGGTGTCGATCATACGATATCCTCCCCGTAGAGGATGTATTTGTCGATCATATCTGCCAGCACGTCAGCCTTTTCCTCCTGGAAGAAGTGGCCGGCGTTCCGCACCGAGAAAAACTCGCCTTTTTTCAGCGTTGCCTGCACCTTCTCTATATTTTCGAAGGGCTGCATCCGATCCTCCTCTCCCCAAAGCACGAATACAGGATGGTCCGAAGTCTTGAGCCCATCCCAAACCAGCTCCTCGTCGAAGTTTCGAAGGCAGTACATGAGCGCCTGTCGGGAGGAATAGCTGTCCAAGGTCTCAAAATACTCGTCCAATACCTCTTTCGTCAGAACGGTGCTGTCGTAATAGCACTGCTGCAAGGCATTCTTTACGTCCTTTTTCGTGTACCCCTCCCGAACGAAAGGACCGATAAAAGGAACAGCCATCCGCCTGATCTTTCGAGGCATCTGCCTTGTGATCCCGCCGGGGCACAGGACCGTCACCTTATCGAATACCTCAGGAAATCGGTTCATGGCCCTGAGAAGATACATGCCGCCCAGTGACGCGCCCACCGCGTGGACATGATCCAGCTTCAAGGCCCGAATAAACTCCACCAACGTGTCCGCCATCTCATCCATGGAATAGTTCATGGACACGGGCCGACCGGAAAAGCCGAATCCGACCATATCCAGGGCGATCACATTGTATTTTTCTGCCAGAAGAGGGATCAAATCCCGCCAGGTATACAGGCTCTGACCAAGGGAATGGACCAGCAGCAGCGGTTCGCCTTCCCCAAGGGTGATATAATGAACGGAACATTTCTCCGCCCTGCCGCCGGGAAACCCGGGCAGCTGGATGGTGAGCTTTTCTCCGATGAGATCTGAATTGACGATGGGCCGATACCGATAAGGCATATTTCCACATTCTCCTTTATTGTACTATACCGCAAACCATCCATGCCCGCAAGGTATCAATTTGTAAAGGAAGGTTCAACGAATCGTCATTTTCTCGTATTTATATATATTTTTATAATATCGACACCTGCGTATGCCTATAAATTGTGGCGAAATAAATATAAATATCTATATNNTGATATTATATATAGGCTTCACTATACTGAGGGAGAGTATCGAATGGAACAGATCAAAGGTATATGGGCTTTGGCCCGTGAGAATATGCGGCGGGAGATGTCCGTGATAAGTTTCAACCGCTGGATCGACGTGTTGGAACCCGTGACCATACAAAACGGCATTCTGGTGATCCAGTGTCCAGACGCCGCCACCAAGTCCACCATCACCGAATATTACAAGGATACCCTGCGTATAGGCGTCAAGCAGGCAAACACGCAGATCGTGGACGTGATGCTGATCCTTCCCGACCAGCGCCGGGACTTTGACAGCAGCGAGGACACCACCACCCCCAGCATCTACGCGCTCAACCCCCGCTATACCTTCGATACCTTTGTGGTGGGCAGTTCCAACCGATACGCCCACGCGGCCGCTCAGGCTGTGGCAAAGGCTCCCGGAAAGGTGTATAACCCTCTTTTTCTGTACGGCGGCGTGGGCTTGGGAAAGACCCACCTTATGCACGCCATCGGCCATGATGTGAAGCGCAATTTTCCTACGGCCCGCGTCCTGTACGTGACCAGCGAGACCTTTACCAACGAGCTCATCGAAGCCATTCGAATGGGCAAAAACGCAGAGTTCCGCCATCGGTTTCGGAATGTGGACGTACTGATGATCGACGACGTGCAATTCATCGCCAATCGGCAGTCCGTTCAGGAGGAGTTTTTCAACACCTTCAATACCCTGCACAACGCCGGTAAAGCTATCGTCATCAGTTCCGACCGTCCGCCTAAGGAGATCGCCAATCTGGAGGAGCGCATCCGCTCCCGGCTGGAGGGCGGCCTTATTACCGACGTGCAGGAGCCGGACGTGGAGACCCGTATCGCCATTCTGAGAAACAAGGCTCAGCAGGAGGGAAAGGTGGTGGATGATTCCATCATCCAGTTCATCGCAGAGCACGTGCCAAACAATATCCGACAGCTGGAAGGGAGCCTGACAAAAGTTTTCTTCTACTCCAATCTGAAGGACGAACCCGTCACCATGTCCCTTGCCAGGGAAGCTCTGAAGGATCTGCTGCCCGAGGATAAGAAAGTGGACGTGACCCCCACACGGATCAAGGAGATCGTGGCGGATTACTACCATATCTCCCTGCAAAGCCTCATGTCCCAGCGGCGGGACAAAGAGGTGGTGGTGCCCCGTCAGATAGCCATGTTCCTATGTCACGACATGCTTTCGCTTCCCTATAAGCGGATCGCTTTGCTCTTTGATCGCACGGACCACACCACCGCCATCTCCGCCTGCGGCCGGATAGAGACGATGATGAAGGAGGACGGAGAATTCAAGCGTAACCTGGAGGATATACGCAAAAAGATAGCCGAAGGGTAAATATAAGCTTTCTCTGTCCACAGCGGTGGAAAAGATGTGGACGAAAACAGTGGACAGCTGGGAAAGAGGGGACAACAGGAGCAACCGCCTTTTTTATCCACAGGTCTACCACAGCTCCTTCCACAGGCTTTTCTCCGGTACGACGGGCTTTTTTCCCTTTTTCCCCACCGGACACATGGCCTACTAAAACTACAACTACTAAATGAATAAAATATCTCTCCCGCCCAAATTTTCAACTTCTTGTAAAATAGGGCGAGGAAGGGTTGAGAAACCAGCCTAACCATGATATTCTGACGTAAAGTGAGGTCAAGCATATGAGATTTTCTGTACATTCTGATATTTTGAAGGAAAGCGTGTTGTCTGTCACCAAGGCTTTGCCCGTCAGATCCGCCATGCCCGTGCTGGAAGGCGTTCAGCTGGCGGCAGACGAAGAGGGTCTGCTCCTTCGCTGCTCCGATCTGACGCTTCAAAAGGAGTGCCGATTGGCAGCCATCGTGGAGAAAACGGGAGAATGTGTCATTCGCGGCCGTATTTTCTCCGACATCGTCCGTAAACTTCCCGACGGCAACGCCTTCTTCTCTTTGGATGGACAGACGTTGACCATTCGCTGCGGTCGCAGCGTGAACCAGCTCCAGTGCATGGAATATGAGGAGTTTCCTCAGATGACCTTCGATGGGGACGATACCTTTACCATCGCCTTTGACAGGGAGAAGGGAAAGAAGGTCATCGACCATACGGCCTTTGCCGTGGCTCTTGATGATACCCATCCGGCCCTTTCCGGCGTTCTGATCGAGAGCGAAGGAAAGGCCCTGTCCATGGTGGCCACCGATTCCTTCCAGTTTGCCAAAAACACCATGAGCATCGAGAAGGAAGCTCCCGAAAAGAGGGTGGTCGTGCCCGGCAAGACCGTCATCGAGATCGGCCGTATGCTGGAGGAAGGAGAGGGCGAGGCGGCTCTCACCTTTTCCCGCACCCATTTGAAGGCGGATATGGGCAGCACCGTCCTTATTTCCCGCCTCATCGACAGCGATTATATCGATTATAAACGCATTCTGCCCAAAGCTTGCAAGACCCGGGTCCTGGTGGATCGGGACGCCCTGATGGAGAGTGTGGATCGGGCTCAGCTGGTCTCCCGGGACGGCAACAACAGCGTTCTCTTTAAGATCGGCACGGAGAATATGATCGTTAAATCGGAGAGCGTGGTAGGCAAGGTGGAGGACGAGCTCACGGCTCAGGTCATGGGCGATGGGCTGGATATCGCCTTCAATCCCAAGTTCGTTATGAACGTGCTGAAGAACGTGGAGGACGACAAAGTATATCTGGAGTGCAACAGCCCCATCAATCCCTGTGTGATCCGGCCTGTGAACAGCGACGATTATTTCTATCTGGTCGTTCCCATGCGGATATTCTAAATCATGAAGAGAGCTGTTCGTCCTATCTGTATATTGATCCTTACGGTATTGATCCTGGCGGCCAATACCGTATTTTCTGTGGGTGAAACCGATACGGAAGCGGTGGATATGAGAGAGGTGCTGACCGTATCGGATGAAAAGCATGCCGCTTATGCGGATCGTTTGCTGGATAGGGTATACGGCAGTTATATCTCCTATGGCGCGGGCGAAGCCGTGAGTGTGCAGAGCAGCGAAGACATTGGATACGCTTTCATCGCCTGGGAAACTTTGCCTGCCAAGGTGACGCTCACCTGGCTGGATATGAACAGAAAGGCAGTGAGCAGCGAGGAAAGGGCGCCTGCTCAGCTGGATGAATACGTTCCGGCGCCCCAGGAGGGGATTTGTGGTTTTCTTCTGACCTTCCCTCAGGAGACGGCTGTCAGCGAACTTGGGGCCTATACGATGGGACGGCTGCCGGATGATCTGCCCCTATTTGAGTCTTCCCTGAAGGATCCCGCTCTTATGGTGATCGCCGGATATCCGGGAGATGAGTTAGTATGTTTCGGCGGTCTGCTGCCCGCCATGGTTAATCGCGGTGTGCCCGTACAGATCGTGTATATGAACCGGTACAATCGGGAGCGGCAGGAGGAATCCCTTCGTACACTGTGGAAGATGGGAATGCGGAACGCGCCGATTTTCCTGAATACGTCGGGCAAGCGGTCCTTAGATGGAACGATCCTCAAGAGTACCTGGGAAAATTTCGGCAACGCGTCAAAAGTTTTATTGGACGTGATCAATACCTGCCGTCCTTCTGTCATCGTGACTCATGGAAAGACCAGGCCGTTCCCTCTGATGGCCGAAACGGAAGCCACCTATACCGTTTTTATAGGTCTGTTCAGTAAGATAAAAGGCCAATCCTGGCTGAAAAAAGTGTATCTGACGGCGGAAAACGGCAGCAAAGACGGCGAGGTTTACGATCTTTCCGCCGGATACGTCCGGGCGGCGGCCCTTTACGAAGAAGGCTATGACTCCATGAAAACCTTCCATTATGCGCCATGGAAGGAGGACGTCTATACGCTGTATCATACCAATGCAGGCAAGGACACTCAGAAAGATCTGCTGGAAAACGTCAGTTATACGGCTCTCAGCACGCCCGTTCCTACGGCTGAACCCACCCCTGAGCCAACGGCGGAGCCTACTTACGAGCCCACATTGGAGCCAACGCCCACGCCGGAACCTACGGCGGAGCCTTCGATAGAACCAACTATGGAACCTTCGACGCAGAGCACGCCGGAATCTGCGGCCGCGGCGATCGCTCCGGCGACGCCTGTGCCCACACCTTTGCCGCAGTTGGCGGAAACGAAGGTAGTTCTGCTGCCTATCCTGCTATCCATAGCGGCGGCAGCGATCCTGTTTGCGGCGCTGGTGGTTTTGAAAAAAATATTGAGGATGCAGCTGCCCGTGGTCGTTGGGATTATGGTGCCCGTTTTGGCCGGCGCTGTCATCTGTGTTGGGTTATTTAAGGCAGCGTCCATCAACAAGATCCAATCTGAGAAGGCGGAGGCCTTTGAGATGAAGCTGGCGGCGGAGGCGGCCCGTACAGCGGCGCCTACCCCCACTCTGGCGCCGACTATGGCCCCCACCCCCACGCCCACGCCCACCGAGGAACCCACGCCGGAACCTACGGCTGTAATTGATCCTGAAGCGGAGCTGTACACCAACGGTGAAGAGATCATAGAGAAGGACGCAGACGCCGGCAGGTGGTCCTATAAGAGCAGCACCCTGTCCATTCAGATCACCCAATATACGGGTAGCGTCTCCAAGATGGAGTTTCCCTACTACGTAGCGGATATTCATATGCGGGCGGACGAATTCAGAGCCGGATTCGGCCATGAGAGCCGCAACGGCATGACCTCGGAGGACGCCATAAAGATCGCCCGTCGATATAAGGCCGTTTTGATGGTAACCGGCGACAACATAAAGAATATGGATATAGACAAGAAGGGCGTGCTCATCC
>LXOW01206021.1_pt2 | contig 58016 bp, 48 predicted proteins | sample 1368591 | NCBI WGS metagenome assembly LXOW01 (sample SAMN04884650, study PRJNA319009) | bovine gut metagenome | isolation source: Cow rumen | host: Bos taurus | place: Italy: Legnaro (PD) | collected 2014-07-09
GTCACATTTTGGGTCTTCGGCATGTACGCACCGTAGGTGATGAGCGCGCCCATACCAATGGAGAGGCTGAAGAAACACTGACCCATAGCTTCCATAATAACCGTCGGCGTGATCTTCGAGAAATCCGCTTGGAAGAAGAACTGCATGCCGATATTACTGTTATCGAGCATCAGTACTCTTCCGGCCATGAGGAACATCATCAAGAGCAACAGCGGCATCAAGATTTTGCTGAGTCGTTCGATCCCTTTATTGACATCAAACCACAGCACACCGGCCGTCAAAAACACCGGTAGGAAACCGAAGAAAAGCATGCGCGGGGTGTTGGACGAAACCTCCTTAAAATGCGCCGTTAATTCATGCATATCCATGCCTTGGAACACGTTCGTGAAGGCTTCCGTCAGGTAGTTAAAGCACCAACCTGTCACCACAAAATAGAAGCCCATGATGAGTAACGAAGTGAGCATGCATAGCCAACTCAACCATTGCCAGCGATTATTGCCGTTCAGTTCGCGGAACGCACCGAACGCACTCTTGCCGGACTGCTTACCGATCAAGAACTCCGTCATGATAAGCGGCATGCCGAACAACAGCACGCACAGCAGGTACACGATCAAAAATGCACCGCCACCGTTCTCACCGGCGATATAAGGAAATTTCCAGATGTTACCCAAACCGACGGCACTGCCTGCCGCGGCCATGATGAGGCCTATTTTCGAAGAGAAAGAATTCTTGTTCATACTTGGTCTATCGTCATTTCACATCGTTTACAATCAAAATGGAGCGCCAATTTCTGACCCGTACGCAGACGCAGATAGCGAGGCTCCTTATCCTTTGGATAAGGGTTCGTCTTGCGGCAGTGCCCCAACTCAAAGAGCAGGCAATATCTGCAAGTCATCAGATGATCGTACTTCGTCTCCATTCGTTTAACACACTAATCGGTATAAAATACGGTTGGCTCTCTACGCGCACATTGCGCGCTATATAAGGTGTATCACCCAATTTGGTGATCTGCGTGCGGATTGTCGCGAGCGCTTTTTCTGCATTCTTCGCCGGTTCTTTCGGATAACTGAAGGACCGCTCTTTATCTCCGATCCGTAAAGCAAAGCCATCTTCTGTCTCCTTAAACTCGATATCCACGGGAATACGTCGCTCGCTATGCAGGGACTTGATAAATTCCACATCGAGATTTCGGTATATCGGTATATCGGTATATCGGGATCCCGAGAGCGCCTTATTCACCTTCACCAGACTTCCGTCCACGCCATTTACATTACATCCTTCGCTGCCGATTGTCAGTCCGTCGCCGTTGTGCAGCACGATGCCCGGTTCTAAGCGCACGCGGATGGTGTTTCCGCGCACTTCCAGTACTTGACCGACATACTCGCCCGTGGACTTCGGTGTGTCCCAATTGGCCAAGGGACGCGTCCGACCGTGCAGGAAATAATCCGTTGCACCTCGGTGGAAGGTCTTAGACGGGTCTGGTACAAAAGTCCTTTTGTACACAGCCCCATTGGATATGGGATATTGAACATTGGATAGTTGGTCCAACTTCTCCCTATAATACGCCGTGACATTCGTCACATATTCCGCATCCTTGAGGCGGCCTTCAATCTTAAAGGTTGTCACGCCGGCGTCTATCAGTTCGGATAGATAGGCTGAGCGGTCGAGGTCCTGTAGCGATAGCAGGTGGCGCTGATGAATGGGTTCGCCTTGTTCGTCGAGCACTTCGTTTCCTTCGGCATCGAGCAGGTCATAGGCCATGCGGCAGAACTGCGCACATGCCCCTCTATTGGCGCTGCGGCCGGCCAGCACTTCGGAGATATAGCAGCGCCCGGAATAACTGACGCATAGCGCTCCATGCACGAAAGCTTCCAGTTCGATATCGGGTACGGCTTCATGAATAGCCCGTATCTCGTCGATACTCAGTTCGCGGGCCAACACTGCACGCTTGAAGCCTAAGTCGCGTAAATGCGCCACCTGTTCCGGTGTGCGGTTGTCGCATTGGGTGGAGGCATGTAAGCGAATAGGAGGAAGGTCAAAATCCAGAAGATGCAGATCCTGAATAATCAGTGCGTCCACACCGATGCGGTGTAAGTCCTCAATCATCCGAACGGCCTGCGGGTACTCGTCGTCATGCAGCAGCGTGTTGACGGTGACGAGCACTTGTACCCCGTAGGTGTGGGCATAACGCACCACTTCCGCCAAGTCCTCTATGCTGTTTCCTGCTTTCTCTCGCGCACCGAAGGCGGGCGCACCGATATAGATAGCATCGGCGCCGGCTTGAATAGCCGCAACAGCGACTTCTTTATTTTTTGCAGGAGAGAGGAGTGTCATGACCGAAGAGCCTCTGATAATCTGTACATCACAATGCCGGCTGTCACCGACACATTCATCGAGTGTTTGGTTCCATATTGAGGAATCTCGATACAGCCATCGCAGGCGTCCACCACTTCTTGCTGCACACCAAACACCTCATGGCCTAAAACCACGGCGATTTTCTGACTTCTGATTTCTGAATGCTGAATGCTGAAAGCTACTTCTTCGAGAGTAGAAGCATCATGCGCCTGTTCGACGGCATAAACGGTATAACCTTCGGCTTGGAGGGCATGCACTGCTTCCAGTGTGTCTTTGAAATAGCGCCATTCGACCGTTTCTTCGGCGCCGAGGGCGGTTTTATGGAGTTCCTGATTTGGCGGACAACAGCAGATACCGCAGAGATCCACTCGCTCGATGCGCATCGCATCGGCGGTGCGGAAGACAGCGCCTACGTTATGCTGGCTGCGTACATTATCGAGCATCACTACCAAGGGTAGTTTGTCGGCTGCGCGATAGTCAGCTACGCTGAGGCGGCCCATCTCCTGTGTGGTACGTTTTCTCATAAGGCAAAAGGCAGTTGAACGCGAATGATGCGCGCGTCTTCGTCTATCTCGATAATAAAATCTTCATGGAGCGGAATCATTCGCTCGTCTTCCAAGATGGCTAAGGTGTTGATGGTCGATTCATCTACATGCGCGATCTTTCCGACCGCATGTCCGTCATCTTCGAGGGTGTAACCCACCAGGTCCTGCCAGGTGAGGGTACCATCTTCTTCGGATTGCACATCGCTGCGAAGCACAAAACCTTCTTCACCCACTAAGTCCGCGATATCCTCTGAACGGAAGGGTACGAAGAGTCCGTCGCGTTTCACAAACACGAAAGGCGGCAGGTCTTTATACCGTGTGCGGCGGATAAGGCCGATAGAGAGAAGGTCTTTTTCTGTGATCATTGGCGAACTCGAATAATATCATTATTAGGAGTGACCTCAACGTTGAGTATTTTTCGCATAGCTTCTTTACTGATTCCTTTGCGGGGAAAACCGTATCCGGAAGCTATTTCATATTCTTCGCCGCAGTGCGGGCAGACGGCGTAGATACCATCTATTTCGCATGGGCTTCTGCGACCCTGTGCGGCACAAAAAGGGCATGCTAAGTCGAAAGCTACATAGCCGACCATGCTGACGTATAGTACCACTCCTCCGTAGCCCCACTTATCCATCGCTGTCGGAGGCAGTTTCCATACGCCGTTCTCTTTGTAGCCTTCACGGTCCAGCGTGATATAGGCATTGAGGTTCTGCGGCGTGAAGTCAATGAATACGGTTTTGGTATTCACCTCCATATACACCGGGTATGCCGGTACGCTATTGTTGGTAGGGCCTTCGCAAGACACGCACAAAAGGCATATTGCTACTATGATTAATTGCCTGATACGCCGCATATATGAATCGAGAAGATGAGTGTAGAGAAAGGCGGGATAAAGTACGTACCTCCTTCGGTACCGCTTCCTTCGGCTTCGCCGTATGAACCCGAGGTGTATTTATCGCTATCGTAACCCAGGAAAGCCGGGATATAGAGTTCGATATCGCCGTTGTTATGGATCTTATGGCATCCCTCGGTGAAACCGGGTATCATATTCGGCAGGTACAGCGACACATTGTTCGCCGTTTCTATCACACACCCGTTGATGAGGCTTAGGGTGTAGTCACATACAACGGTACTGGTGCTATTCGGCAGCGCATCCTGGGGAGTGGGGTCCGCAATAATCTTATACTGCAAACCGCTGTCGGTAGTCCTTACTCCGGTTTTGGACTTATTGGCTTGCAGCCATAACTCATTCTGCGTCTTCCAATCGATCCAGTTATTTTGCTTACAGGAAGGAACTAAAAATTGAAAAATGAAAATTGAAAGGAGAATGAGCAATCCTTTCACCTTTAACCTTTCACCTTTAACTTCTATTTTGCGATCCATAATTCGGGATTTAAAATGTTTCTATCTTTGTATATCTGGAAATACAGTTCCGTTTTCTGGTCTTGCTCGGGGTCGGTGAAGATAGTACCGATCGTTTGTTTGGTATCCACCTTATCGCCCTGCTTGACATTCAGTTTGCTGAGGTTCGAATAGACGGTGCGGTAGTTACCGTGCTGGACGATGACGGCATAGGTACCGCCGACCATGAAGCAACTTGTCACTTCACCTTTGTACACCGAGCGGGCTTTCATGCCGGCCGTTGTCTGGATATAGATACCTTTGTTGTCTATCGTTACCTGCGAATATACAGGGTGTTGCTGTTTGCCGTAATGACCGCTGATCATACCGCGTTCTACGGGCCAGGGCAGACGTCCTTTGTTCGCTTCAAAACCGCCGGCGATCAGTTGTTGCTCTTTGGTAAGGGTGGTCTTGGACGCTTTCTCCGTCTGTTTGCGGATCATGTCGTCGATCTTCTTATTCAGTTCCGCTACTTTCTTCTGCTTCTGGTTGAGTTGCTTAGTGAGGTCTTTCTCTTTGGACTTCAACTGCGTGAGCATGGTCTGCTGTTTACGTTCGTCGCGCTTGAGATTATCTTGTTCGCGCTTACGTTTCGAGAGGGCATGTTGCTTGTCGTCTCTGTTGGCTTGCAGCAGGTCGTTCTGCGTGTCTATCTCTGCCTGGGTGCGTGCGATACGGGCTACCTGCTCCTGACGGAAATGAGCGAACTCCTGCAGGTATCTTGCGCGGCGGGCCAGTTGCTGAAAACTGTCACTGCTCATGAGAAAGAGCAAGGGTGTCTGTTGCAGGCGGGCGTAGTGGGTTTGACGAATCATCTGCGCATAGTCGCGTTTGTAACCCTCCAGCACCTGTTGCAAGGAATCGCGGGTATTGCCTAAGGTCTTCATCTCCCGGTCAAGGGCGACGATCTCATTGTCCAGGGTACGGATGAGTTTCTTCTGGTTCTTGATGTTCTGCTGGGTGAGTTGTAACTTATTCAGCGTCGCCGTCTCATCTTTCTTCGTCTGCTTGAGCATCTTATTGGTCTGCTCGATCTCCTGCTGCAGTTTCTTCTGCTTGTTCTGCAGGTCTTTCACACTATCCGCCGCAAGGCAAGTTGAAAATTGAAAAATGAAAATTGAAAGGAGAATGAGCAATCCTTTCACCTTTAACCTTTCACCTTTCACCTTTAACCTTTCACCTTTCACCTTTATCATAGCCATTTACTGATGTCTATTTGCGTATATCTGTTGAGTCGTATATTGTTCACTTTCACGGGCACGTCGAGTTGGCGTGTGGGATAACTGATGACCAGTTCGATCATGTCTTCGCCGAAGGTGTACACCAATCGTGCTTTCTGTTCATCGCCGGGTATGTCGGCCGTGCAAATCTGTTGCAGTATATCCCAGTTAATGGAGGGCGTCAGGCGGCGATTGATGTCGGCGTAGGTAGCTTTGGCATAGCGCCCGTGGATTTTGTCGATAGCGATGACCTCCAGGGGTGTGGCTTCAATGCGCAGCATCTCCATGCCAAGCATAGGCATGACGCTGATGACGAGCATCGAGTCATGTACGGTCTGCATCGTCATGTTCGCCGACAGGCGGTCGGTGTTCGTCGTGACCGTTGCCCGCGCATTTTGAATCAGGCAGGTATGCCAAGCAGGCATGCTGACCACCGGCTGCTGATCAACGACAACCTTCTTCTTCGTGCCGCAACTTACCAAAAGAGCAACTGTTGCGATCAGAATGACAAGATAGATCTGTATTCTGTGTTCTGTATTCTGTATTCTCATTTTATCGCATTCAGGTGCTTTTTTACTTCTTTGGCTGTCTGCTCGTTTGGGGCATTTATCAGGGCGCGGTTGAGGTAGAACTTCGCCAATTCGTCTTGTCCTTTGAGGTGTAGGATCCAGCCGTAAGTGTCAAGATAGATGGCATTGTCGGGTTCTTCGCGAATGGTCTGTTCGCTCATTCGCTCTGCGCGCTGCAGGTCCCCTTTGTGGGTCGCGAGGTGATAGGCATAGTTATTCAGGATACCTATGTGCCCGGGGTATATCGCCAAGATCTTATCGTAGGTGGAATACAGTTCCGCCGGTTTGGCTTTTAGGCGTTCTAGGGTCTCTGCGCGGAAGGCGAGGAACTGCATGTCGGTGGGGTCGAGTTCGAGGTACTTATCCACTACCGCCAAGGCCTTCTTGGGTTTGTTCATCGTGACATAGAGGCGGTAACGCGTCACGGCGCTATAGCCGTCAAAACCTTTGACCCCGTCTATTTGGTCCTGTATCTTCAGGGCTTTCTTCCATTCGCCCAGGCTGATGTATACCCGTTGCAAGGGTTCCATGATAGTGGTGCTCGTCGGGTTCTCCTTGAGCGCCCGCTCCATGACATGCATCGCCTCTATGGTCGCCTCTTCCGTCTTGCGTTCCATGAGGGGAGAAGCATAACGGAACCAAGAATCGCGCGGGTTGGCCTCAAAGGCGCGCTTGACGGCATCCATGGCTCGGTCGTCTTGTCCCATGGCGTGGTAGAGAACACCGAGGTATTCGAGGGTCTTGCCGTCATTGGGTTTGATGGCGTCGCAGAACTCGAACAGCACTAAGGCTTTTGCGAATTCGCGGTCCTCGAGGGCTTGCCGCGCCGCGTACCAATAGTACGTGAACTGCTGCTCCTGCTCCGTGGTCAACGCGGACTTAGTCTGCGGCTTTTTTGCCGAAACCGCCATCACCGGCGAAACCATTAGCAGCACCAATAAACAATATAACGTTTTTCGCAGAAAAACCATTTTAACGTTTTAACGATTTAACCCTTTAACGTCGAAAATTTATTTTCGGCCTGAATGTCCGAAGCCTCCGGCGCCGCGCTCGGTGTCGCTCAGTTCGGTCACTTCCACCACTTCCGGCGTCTCATGTTTGGCAATGACCATTTGGCAGATCCGTTCCCCGGGTTCGATAGTCTGGGGTTCGCCGCTGAGGTTGATCAGGATGACGCCCACTTCTCCGCGATAGTCCGCATCGATGGTTCCCGGGGTGTTGAGTACGGTGAGTCCGCGCTTGAGGGCCAAGCCGCTGCGCGGGCGTATCTGCGCCTCAAAACCCGCAGGCAGTTCGATGAACAGGCCGGTGGGGATCAACTTACGCTCCATGGGCGCCAGGGTGAGGGGTTCGTCGATATTACAACGGATATCCATGCCGGCTGCCTGGGCACTCTCGTACTTCGGCAGCGCATTCTTACTTTTATTTACAATCTTCAAAACCATAAATCTTTCAGTTTTCAGCTTTCAGCTTTCAGCATTCAGTTTTTTTTCTGATGGCTGATGGCTGACGGCTGATGGCTTTTTTCATTAAAACCGTTTTTCTGCGAGGACACGCAGTCCGTCGGGAACGATCTTGATATGTATATCTTTCTCCATCTCCACAGGGTCGCCGTCGAGGTGGAACGGACCTGCTTCTTCGCGCTCGAGGGTGATCTCTTTGGCACGGATGGTATCCATGAAATGGCTGTCATCGATACTGCCGGTGAAGAGGCGCAGCGCCAGAGAGGCGCTACCGAGGATGGCATGGCTGGACATGAGCATGATATCCATCTTTCCGTCCTGGATACTTGCTTTGGGCGCGATGAGCGCTTCGTAACCCCATTGGTTCGCATTGGCGAAGGTGATGAGGAAGGCTTTATGCGTCAGGTCGATGCCGTCACCGACGAGGTGGTAGTTCTGCGGCTGGTACGCGAAGGCTTGCTTGAGCACATTCTGCAGATAGGTCATGAAGCCGCGTTTGTTACTGCCGGCGAAATTATCCGCTACCAGAGCATCAAAACCCGTGCCACAGGTGCTGACGAAGAGTTTGCCGTTCGCCAAGCCATAATCCACGGAGATGGGTTCGCTATGGTTGATCATCTCCAGCGCTTTCTGCGGACGAATGGGGATATTCAGATGCCGGGCAAAACCGTTACCGCTACCCATGGGGATGATGCCGAGGGCGGTCTTGGTGTCGCGCAGGCCGCGTGCTACTTCGTTGACCGTACCGTCACCGCCGACGGCTACGACGGCGTCAAAGCCCATGCGGGCGTACTGGCGCGCCAGTTCGGTGGCATGACCGGCGTACTCGGTGAAGGTGATATTGGGCAACCACTGGCTCTCGTCCAAGGTCTGCATGATCACTTTCGGCAACTTACGCTTCTCTTTCTGCGTTTCTTTTGGACCCGAAATAGGGTTGATGATAAAAGCTATATTTTTCATGTGAACAAATTAACCATATTACTTGATCTCTACGCCGATGGCGTTGAAGGTCTTGTCTTCGCGCTCGATGATGAGCATACCGTTCTCGATGCGCTTCACGGCTTTGCCGTCCGTACCGACGAGGTCGATGGCTTCCGGGCTTGGCGGGAGGGTAACATCCTGGCAGTCCTCGTTGAGCATGATCTGCTTGAGTACAACGGTGCTGTTACTGCTGGTAGAGAGTTTCATGAAGCAATCAGCCGGAGCGGTGAAGATGAGGTCTTCGATAGTGTTATCTTGCGGAACCATCTCTTCGCTCTCGCCGTTGATGCTACCGATGACTTTGTCGCCTACAAATCCGAAGCGGACACTGATTCGGTCACCCGCTTTGAGCCAGCAAGCGATGTATCCGCCTTGTTTCTTGATTTTCTGACCGAGGTACGGGTAGTTACGCTGCGGCTTGGAGTCATTGAGCGAATCCAATTTCTCGATATTGCCAAACTCGATATTGGCCTCGTTCAAGAGGGCTCTGAAGGCATCGTCTTTCTTACCGTTGTCGAGGATCCACTGCTCGATATTGACAGAGCGGTTGAGGTAACTCTTCGCAAAGGAAGCGGAGTAGCTTACGGTGACTGCGGCTCTGAGTGCGTCGATGGTGAGGCTCAACTCTGCGACGTCAGCGGCTACGTCCTCTTTCGGCGCATAGGTGAGGGTGATTTCTGCATTCAGTTTGCCGTCCTCGGCTACGGTGACGCTTACGGGTTCGGCACTCAGACCTTCTACACTTGGTACGGAGAGGTTGTAGGTGCCGGCTGCGAGGTTCTTACCCGTGAATTTCACGGTCTGGCTCGGAGCGGGATCCGAGGCGGTGGCTTCGAGAGTCAGGCGCTCCGGAGCGACATTGAGCACCGGATCCGTAGAGGGTTCGCCCTTGATGAGCAGGATAGCGTATGCATATACATCCTGATCTTTTCCGTCGGAGGTCTTGACGCCATGCAGGAAGATATTGTATGCTTTGGAGTCATCCAATTCCACCTCGGTATAGTAGGTGTCTGCGTCTCCGATACCAATCAGTTCGCCGTCTTTCGCTTCGCTACGCAGCTCCAACACGCGGTCACCTTTCTTCTCGGTGAAGACATAAATCTTGGAGCATCCTTCGATAGAGACGATGATGTTTTTACCACCGCCGTTACCTTTTGTGGAATAGCAGGGAACGTTATTCGAGGTAGGTTCGCCGATATTATTCGGGTCACCGGCTTTCTTACTGTTGGAAGAAGCGGCACCGCCCCAAGCGATGGCCGCATGGGTCGAATAGCCGGCATCGGCAGCGGAAGCGCTGTACACGTCGTTCAGAATGATCACTTCATCAGCGGTCGGTTCATAGTTAGCCATTACAGCTACGCTTGCTAATGCAGCGAATGCGAATGCGAAAAATTTCTTCATACTGTTGTGATTTTTAGTGGTTAGTATTCGGTTGAAATTTATGCCTAATTCAAATTCGGGCACAAAGTTACAACAAAAAAATGACATACGCAAGCGTATGCCATTCTTTTTTGCAGATTTCTCTGTTTTTGGGCGATTATATATGTCATTCGTCTTCTTTGGCGGGGAGCTCGGGCTCGTCGGCGGGGGTGTCGGCGGGTTTTTGCTTCTTCGCCATTTCTACCTCGACGAGGAAGGAGCAGAGCATGCCGATGCCGATGCCGAAGGCGATGATGAGCCAGAAATAGATGTTCTCATCCGGGTCGATGTGGGCGAGCCAATCGATGGCTGCTCCGAGGCCTATACCGAGGAGGATGCATGCTGTGCGCAGCGTGCCGAGGTCGATAGTGCCGGGCTTGCGGGGTCCTGTTTTTTTCGGTTCGTCGATGAGCAGTTTGGCCGTTTCCGGATCGGTCTTGTTCTCAATGATGAGTTGACAGATCTCTTTCTGCTGCTGGTCCTTCTTCATCTTCTTAAGGAAGACCATGATAACGACGACGATGGGAATACTGAGGGATAAAATGATTCCCGTTAAAGGGATCATTACTGCTAAAATTCCTTCCATAATGATATGATTTTAATTGTTTAACACTATTGTTTATTCGGGCTACCGGTCGCCCTTCACTTATATGATACGCGGGGTATAAAAAGGTTACACCTCGATGCGAAAATTTCTGAGTTTGACGCCTAAGAGGGTGATCATAGAGAGCAGCGGCAGAGCGAGGCAGACGATGCGGAGGGGCGATTGCATCGACGAACCGCTGATGGCTTCGTTGAGCACAAAACCGTATAGAACCAACGCCATCGGCACTCCGAGACAGAGGACGATGAGGCGTGTCCATTTACGGATGAGTTTGATACGCAGGTCGCGACGAACGGTCCGCATGACGGCGGCATTGATATCCGCTATCGGCTGTTGGCGCTTGGCGCTTTCAACCAGTAAATTATCTAATTCTTGATCGGTCATGATTGCATTCGTTTTTTGATTCGTTCGCGTATGCGGAACATGCGTACTTTGATATTATTTTCCGTTTGCCCGAGTCGTTGGGCGATGGTGGCGAGGGGTATGGATTCGTAATAATGCCATTGGATGAGTTGTCGGTCGGCTTCGGGTAGTTGGGCGATGGCGGCTTCCATGGCTTGGAGCTGTTGCTCCTTCTGCTCATCGTAGCTCTCGTCCGGCGGGTCTTCTGGTAGTTCTTCAATGGATATTTCCGTTCCGAATGGCTGGCTTGCTCCGGATCTAATCCGGCGTCGTTTCTCTTTCTCGAGCATGCGGAGGGCGATATGATTGGCGATGATGGTGACCCACGCACCGAAGTTCTCTCCTCGCCAGCTATCGAGATGCCGGTAGGCCTGGATGAACGCCATCTGCGTCACTTCCTGCGCGTTCTCATCATCCTTCATGAGCCGCAAGGCGGCGCCATATACGGCGGAGGTATAGCGCTTCATCAGCGTCTCGAACGCTCGTGCGTTGCCATCCTGCAACACCTCGCGTATGAGCTCTATATCCGTTGAATGTAACAGCATGTTCTACCTATACGATACTCTTCGATCCCAAAGGTTACACCCTGTGGGTATTTTTTTTCTCTTCAATTAATCGAAGAGGGTGGGATTTTGCTCGAAGATTTTGTAGCCCACTTCGCAGTTGATGCATTCGTGGTGCTGGCAGTAGTTCTGGTAGAGGTGCAGCAGGGCTTGGGTGTCGGCTGCAGAAGTGACTTGCTGGCCTAAGATACGCCATTGGCGAATGATGGTGTTGTTCTCCGGAGCGATGTGCTCCATGAGTGCCAGGGCATGTTCTGCTTGCGCGGTGTCATTGCGCCGTAAAGCATACGCGTATTTATAGGGTAACACCGTATTAATCAGCAGGATATCGATACTACTCCTTCCCACCGGTTTAGAACCGGAGCAAGCCATCCATTCGGGAGATACTTCGAAGAGCGCGACGAGCGCCTTCAGATCATCCGTGTCGAGAATCTTACTGAGCAGCGCTTCCGACTGATAGAGGAGTTGAGCAAACTGGCGGATACGCAGTTCGGGACTGTTCTGCGGACGTAGGCGAGCATTCTTCCATACACCGGCATCAAGGGGCGTAAGACCGAATTTAGTGCGCAGAAAAGCGTACTCTTTCGCCATCGCTTCGTCATCGGCAATCAGTCCCGCTTGGCCCATGAGCAAGGCCGTCAATTGAAAGAGGTTATTGTGGTGTTTCTGCAGGTACGCTAGCGGGGTGTTGATAGCCAGTTCTTCGAAAGGCACACTATTCGTGTGAAAACCGAAATTGCGCGCAAGCGATATATACAGCGCATGTTCCCAACTGCCTTTCGTGATAGTCAAGAGCCGCTCTATCGATGCTCGTTTACACTCGAAACGCTTGCGCAGGAGCGTTTTCTTCCATCCTTCCGTCAGTAATGCCGGTTCGCGTAATAGCTGCTCCGCGCACCCGATACGTGCCCGAGCACTATCCATCTGTAGGGCTGCCTGAAAGAGTTCTGTCAGGTAGTCTTTGTAGCTCGGGTATTGTAACTCACATTGCGGGAGCAGTTCTCCGCGGGAGTTATAGACGGGTTTGTCGGCGGTGCGCACTACATGGAGGATGATGGTGTCGTACGCTTTATCCAGGTGGTGCTTATGGCGCAGCCAATCGGATGAACAGACATGTATCTCTACATTGCCCACCCATTCCCGTCCGTCGATGCGGATACGCGCATGGCTATAGTCTGGTCCTGCATCGCGGTTGTGCTCGCCAACGGACAGGATCTCTACCTGTCGGCCGTCTGTGGTGCGTTGCTTAAAACCTGCCCACAGGCAATGTTCCCATATGTAATGCAGTAGGATCTCGGGCATGTTATTCTAACGTAACTATCGGGGCTTCCTCGGCGGACTCTTCGCGTGTGGTGTTGACCCGCTCGCGGAGTTCGGTCTGCTCGCGGCTGACACCCATCAGGATGCCGAAATAGATAGAGGTGATAAGCACAGAAGTACCACCCCTCGAGATGAGGGGCAAGGGTTGGCCGGTGACCGGACCTAATCCCACGGCTACCAACATCGATATCAAAGCCTGGCAGGTGATCATGAGGGCGAGACCCATGGTCATGAGCATCGCCGGCATATCGGAATACCTGCTCGAGATATTACAAGCTCTAAAGAGAATAGCGAGATACAAGAAGATCACAAAGCCCGAACCAAGCACCCCCGACTCCTCGACAATAATAGCGAAGATATAATCGGCGAAGGCAAGCGGCAGATAGTCCCGCTCCTTGCTGTTACCCGGGAGTACACCGAGCGGCGAGGCTCCGCCTCGGGCGATGGCGACGGAAGAATAGACCTCTTGGATGTTCTCGTCCGTCAAGACGTATTTGTCATTTGCCATTTGTGATTTGTCATTTGTAAGATTTAAGTGCCTGTCGATACGGCTGACCCAGGTGGTGGCACGACGGAAGGGCCCGTGCATGGGTCGGCCAGGCCGGACGAAGCCGAACTCAACGATGGCATAGCCTAACATGAGGGCAATAATAGCTATACCTACTACCGACAAGGTATATTTCCACGGGATACGGGCGAGGACCCAGAGGCAGAAGATGATCAAGCCTATCAGCATCGCCGTAGAGAGGTTAGACGCCATGATAGGCAGCATGACGATAGCGGCGATGATGAGGGTGCGATAGAAATACTTCCGTTTATCGGCCTCCGAACGTATCCGCGCGAGTTGGTCGGCGACGACGATGATGAGAGAGAGTTTCGCGAGCTCCGAAGGTTGGAAAGTGATACCGGCGATACGTACCCAACGCGCAGCGCCGTTGATGGTCACTACCAGCGGGTTGCCGGGGATCATGGTGGAATAGACCAGCAGGGTACTGATACCCAGCAAGGCATAGCCGCCGAAACGGACCCAATAAGAGGGTATATACTGGATGCCGAAGGCTGCCGCGACACCGAGGACGATGAAGAACATCTGCTGGCCGATGGGGCCGAGGGCAGAATGATGGGAATAGACCAGGGTGCTGGAGGCGGAGAAGAGGGCGATGATCGCTACCGCTATCAGAAACGCGAAGAGCCACCAGTACGTTCGGTCAATATTTGCAAGATTCGGCTTTTTCATACCAAAAATATTTATAATGCTCGTACTGCTGCCATGAATTGGTTGCCGCGGTCCTCGTAGGACTTAAAGAGGTCGAAGGAGGCGCAACACGGAGAAAGCAAGACTGTATCGCCATCGTGGGCGGCATGGAAGGCTCCGTTAATGGCGTCTTGCAAATTATCGGTGTCGATGATTTGCAATTTGTCATTTGTGATTTGTGATTTGAAATTTGAGAAATGTTCTCTCAGTTTTTCGTTATGGAGGCCCATGAAGACGAGGGTATGACACTTGGTGCGGACGAGTTCGTCGATCTCGGAGTAGTCATTGCCTTTGTCCTTGCCGCCGAGGATGAGGACGGTAGGAGTGGTCATGGACTCGAGAGCATACCAGCAGGAGTTGACATTGGTGGCCTTGGAGTCGTTGATGAAACGGACACCGCGCACCGTAGCGACATACTGGAGTCGGTGCTCGACACCCTGGAAGGACTTCAGACTCTCACGGATGACTTCGCTCTTGATACCCACTACATTCGCGGCGATAGTAGCCGCCATGGAGTTGAGGACATTATGTCTGCCCTTGAGCGCGAGTTCGTCTTCGCCCACCGGCAGGGGGTTGGGATAGGAGAAACCATAGGGATAGAGGGTCGCTCCGAGGTTGAGTTTGCCCAGTTCGCGGTCGATGACTGGGTCCTCCGCCCAATAGATGAAGGCATCGTCGGCGGTTTGGTTGCGGGTGATACGGAACTTGGCGTCGACATAGTTCTGGAACTGGAAGTCATAACGGTCCAGATGGTCCGGCGTGATATTGAGCAAGATGGCGATATCGGCCTTGAAGTCATACATGTTATCGAGTTGGAAAGAACTCAGTTCGATGACATAATAGTCATGCTGCTCGCGCGCGACCTGGAGGGCCAGGGAGTTACCGATATTGCCCGCCAGGCCGACATTGAGTCCGGCATTGCGGAGGATATAATAGATGAGCGAAGTGGTGGTGGTCTTGCCGTTCGAACCGGTGATACAGATCATCTTCGCATTCGTGTATCGTGATGCAAACTCTATCTCCGATATGATCGGCGTACCCTGCGCCTGCAGCTTTTGGATGAGGGGCGCGGTGAGGGGGATGCCGGGTGATTTGACGACTTCGTCGGCATTGAGGATGAGGGATTCGGTATGATGGCCGTCTTCCCAGGAGATGCCGTGCTGGTCGAGGAGGGCGCGGTAGGGATCGGAGATGGTACCGAAATCAGAGACAAAGACATCAAAGCCTTTTTCCTTAGCTAAGATAGCAGCTCCGCTGCCGCTTTCGCCTGCGCCTAAGATTACAATTCGCTTCATATATTATATTAATTTAATCAAAAAAGAAAAATACACAAAAAATAATTTATCTTATCTTCAATGTCAAAATCGTCAATGCGGCTAAGAGGAGGGTGACGATGCAGAAACGGAGGACGATCTTCTGCTCGTGGTGGAGGTTCTTATAGCCTTTCAAGAGGATGGTACAGGTGGGGTCGAACTTAAGGACCTGGTCGATAGAGGTGCGGTAATGGTCATGGAGAGGTGTGCGTTTCCATACACGCACATGTTGCCCCCGTTTCTTGTAGAACTTATATACCCGGGTCTGGATGATGACGGAGAGGCTTTCCATCAAGAAGATACCGCAGAGCAGGGGTATGAGGAGTTCCTTATGGATGACCATGGCGCAAACGCCGATGATGCCGCCGACGGTGAGGCTGCCGGTGTCGCCAAGGAAGACCTGGGCGGGGAAGCCGTTGAACCAGAGGTAACCGACCAGCGCGCCGACGAAGGACGCGAGGAAGACCACGAGTTCTTCAGAGCCCGGTATGTACATCACATCGAAATACTCCGCCCAGACGACACTACCGGAGGTATAGGCGAGGATGAGCAAGGCGATGGCGATGATGGCAGAGTTGCCGGCACACATACCGTCCATGCCGTCGTTGAGGTTCGCTCCGTTGCTGACAGCGGCTACGACGAAGACGGTGAGGAGGACGAAGAAGATCCAGCCGAAGCGGTATTGATTGGACTCTCCGGTCCAGGAGAAGAGGTCGGCGTAGTTGAAGTTATGATGCTTGACGAAGGGGATAGTGGTCTGGGTGGACTTGATCTCCGGGGTCTTCTCCACGACGACGATATTATTCTCGATATGACTCGTCACCACTTCGTTCATGCTCACGGCCGGACAGAAACGCAGGGTGAGTCCGACGATGAGTCCGAGAGCGACTTGTCCGGCGATCTTGACCCATCCGTTGAGTCCGTCTTTGTTCTTGCGGAAGGTCTTGATATAATCATCCGCGAAGCCGAGTGCGCCCATGAGGAGGGTGGTGACGAGCATGAGGATCATGTAGACGTTCGTCAGTTTGCCGAGCAGCAGGCAGGGCAAGAGGATGGCGGCGATGACGATGAGTCCGCCCATAGTAGGTACGCCTTTCTTCGCCACATTGAAGGGGTCGGTTTTCTCGTCGCGCTGGGTCTCAGAGATATTATGGCGCTTCATATAATTGATGAAGGCATTGCCGAACCAGATGGAGGTGACGAGTGCGATGATGCCGGCTGTGATGGCTCTAAACGAAATATAGGTGAATAAACGGGCACCTAAGAGATCGCTGAAATGTTGGAAAAAATGATAAATCATTTTTATAATGTTTAATGTTTAATGTATAATGTTTAGAGGTACTTACGTACTTGCTCGTGGTCGTCGAAATGGGACTTGACACCCTTGACGATCTGATAGTCCTCGTGGCCTTTGCCGGCGATGAGGATGACGTCACCGGGTTGGGCGAGTGTGCATGCTGTCTGGATGGCTGCAGCGCGGTCCTCGATGACGAGGGTAGAGAGGAGCTCGTCGGGCGTGAGTCCGTCCGTCATATCCTTGAGGATGGCTGCGGGTTCCTCATCGCGGGGGTTATCGGAGGTGAGGATGAGTTGCTCGGAGCCTCGTTTGGCTATCTGCGCCATCATGGGGCGTTTGCCTTTGTCGCGGTTGCCGCCGCAACCCACCACCGTTATTAAACGGGGAGTTGTCATTTGACGTTTGTCATTTGTCATTTGACATTTTTGATTTAGGATTTCCCGTATCGTTTGGATGACATTATCGACGGCATCGGGGGTGTGGGCATAATCGACGATGGCGGTCCAGCCCTTCGGGCTCCGGATGGTCTCAAAACGTCCGTTAACGGGCGTGAGGGTAGAGAGAACCCGCAGGATGTCGAGTTCGTCAAAGCCGAGGTTGATTGCTGCGCCGTAGATACAGAGGAGGTTGGAGACATTAAAGCGACCGACGAGGGGTACGAAGACTTCCTTGCCGTTGAGGTTAAGGAGCATGCCGTCGAAACCTTCTTCGAGGATCTGTGCGCGGTAGTCCGCCAGGGCGCGGGTGGAATAGGTATGGACAGCCGCTTTGCAGTTCTGCGTCATGACGAGTCCGTTCTTATCATCCTTATTCGTCACCGCGAAGGCGGTCTTCTTGAGGTTATCGAAGAGGCGCTTCTTCGTATCGCGGTAGTTATCGAAAGTTTTATGATAGTCGATATGATCGCGCGTGAGGTTGGTGAAGAGTGCTCCGTCGAAGTCAAGTCCGGCGATGCGTTCTTGGGCGATGGCATGGGAGGAGACCTCCATGAAGGCATGGGTGCAGCCCGCATCGACCATGCGGCGCAACAGGCCGTTCAGTTCGATGGCGTCCGGCGTGGTATGGGTAGCCGGCACCGCTTCGGATTCGATATAATTGACCACCGTAGAGAGGAGTCCGGCCTTATGACCGAGTGCTCGGGTGAGCTTATAGAGCAGGGAAGCAATCGTGGTCTTGCCGTTGGTGCCGGTGACGCCGACGAGGGTGAGGCTTTTGCTTGGTTCGCCGAACCACTTGGAGGCCAGAAGTCCCAAGGCTTTATCCGTGTTGTCCACTAGGATAAAGGTGGGGGATTGCTGATTGCTGATTGCTGATTGCTGATTGCTGATATATTCTCTCTTAGAGAGAACGACCGCTGCAGCGCCGTTGGCGACACAACCATCAATGAAGGTATGTCCATCTACTGCTGTGCCTACCTGGGCTACGAAGAGGTCGCCGACACCGATTTTACGGCTGTCGAAATGCAGGGCATGGATGTCCTTATTTACATCGCCTACTACCTCAAGGGGGGTCAGCACACTTAATAATTCGCTTAGTATCATGGTGTTATCGTTTTTCGAGTTTGCGTTCGCCGTTTTTATACACGTAGCAGCCGGTGTAGGCCATGGTTTTTTCGGCGATGACACGAACGGCTGTTCCGCAGTCCATACCGGCGTCATAGGGGAACTGCGGGTCCTCGATCATGCAGATACAGGTGTACTGCGGGTTCTCTTCGGGGAAATAACCGACGAAGGTCATACGGTGGTGTTTGCCGGAATAGCCGTGTCCGGGAATGAAGAGTTGGGCCGTACCTGTCTTACCGGCGATGGAGACGAGTCTGGATTGCGCTTTTCGGCTCCAGGGTTTGGCTGCGGCCGTACCGAGGTGGTCATCCCAGACGACGTCATGGAGGGCAGATTGGATATCATGGAGCGTGCGGGACGAGCAGATAGAGGACTTGACGACTTCGGGTCGGAAGGACCGTACGATGTCGCCGTTCTGCCGGATAGAGGTGACGAGCATGGGTCGCATCATCCGTCCGCCGTTGGCGATGGCGTTATAGAACATGAGGATCTGCATGGGGCTGAGTTCGACGGAGTAGCCGTATGACATCTTACTGAGGGTGACGGTGTCGCGCGGGACGTCGATACGCACTTTGTCGGCGCCCGGTATCTCGCAATAGACGCTGTCGGTGAGGCCCATTTTCTCTATCCGCCGCACGAACTTCTGCGCGGAGCCTTCGTACGAACGCGTGATGAGTTTGGCCAGGGCGATATTCGACGAGACGGCGAGAGCCGAGCGCACCGTGAGGAGCGTATCCATGGGGTGGGCGTCGGTATGCTTGACGGAGAAATACTGCCAGGGTTGGCGCGTGATGGAGACGGTGTCGTCAATGGCTATCTTGCCGTCATCGAGTGCGGCGACGAGGGCGATGGTCTTGAAGGTTGAACCGGGTTCAACGCGCTGCACGGCATGGTTCTGGGTCTCGAAATAATCGCCGGACGACTTATCGAGGTCGAGGTTGGCGATGGCGCGGATGTAACCGGTTTTGGTCTCCATGAGGATGGCGCAGCCCCATTGGGCATGGCGCTCGGCGGTCTTGGCGAGAAGGGTGTTCTCGACGATATCCTGGAGGTTGGCGTCGATGGTGGTTACGACATCGAGTCCGTCCTGGGCTTCGACTTCGGTGACGGATTCGTTGCGTCCGCCGATACGCTGGATAGAACTCATGCCGTCGATGCCGCGGAGTTCTTTGTCAAAACGTTTCTCGAGTCCGGAGTTACCGCCACCTCCGTCGCCGTAAATGCCGCCGATGGTGCGGCTGGCGAGCATGCCGAAGGGTTTGATACGGCGGTACTGGTCTTCGAAGAAGACACCGGATTTATATTTGCCTTTCTTGAGGAGCGGGTTGAGTTCGAGTTCGCGTCGCTGGAGGTAGTTGATACGATGGTCGCAGATCCGGAGTCGTTTGTCCGAACGGAGGTACGCCCGCGTGATGCGCGCCTCGTATTCCGCCTGCGTGTGCTCGGGTACGATGATAGAGAGATCGCGCGCGAGGGTATCGATATAGGTGGTGAAGAGGTGACCGTTGTTCTCATGGAGGGCGGGTACGCTCGCGTCCATGTACATGTAATACTGCGGCATGCTGGAGGCAAGGAGTTGGCCGTTGCAATCGAGGATGTTTCCTCGCGTGGCTTGGATGGGTCTGCGGGTAGGTACCTGTTTCTCCGCCACCTTAAGCCACTGGTCGCGCTCAACGGTCTGGACATAGATGATCTTGCCCATGACGGCGAGGAAGCCGCAGAGGATGACCGCGAAGATGATCGCGAAGCGCCAAACTGTATTTCGTTGCTCGTCAGACATAGGTTAGCGGGTTATTTTCGTGGGTGGGATGCGGTTTTCCTGGAGGGTGCTGCCTTGCTCTTTGAGGGCGATGATCACCTGCGATTGGCGGGTGGTGTTGGTGAGCTGGGCACTGATGGTCATATAACGGAATTTGGCATCGAGCATCTCTTTCTTGGTGTCGGTGAGGCGGTGTTGCTGGCGCGCGGCCTGGTAACCCATGAGGATATACACGAAGATCATCGCGACGATGAGCGCGATGAGCGGGTACTGCTCACGGAGGGCTTTGCTGCGGAGGACGTCGCCGTTTAACCAAGATTGTATGTCATGATTTGATGCCATGTAAATGTTTAGTGTTTAGGGTTTAGTGTTTAGGGGTTTCTTCTCCGCAATGCGGAGTTTGGCGCTGCGGGCGCGGGGGTTGAGGGCCACTTCTTCGGGTGAAGCTTCGCGTCCTTTCTCGATGAGGGTGAAAGGCGAGAGATTATTGCCGTAGAAGTCTTTCTCGATGGTGCCCTCGAGGTTTCCGCTGCGGAGGAAGTTCTTCACGAGTCGGTCTTCGAGGGAATGGTAGGTAAGGATGGCGATGCGTCCGCCGGGTTTCAACAGATCTCTGGCTGCGACGAGCATGTCGCGGAGGGCACCGAGTTCGTCATTGACTTCGATGCGCAGGGCCTGGAAGAGTCGCGCTAACTCTTTGGACCGCTCTGCGGGAATCCGCGAAGCGGCAACGAGGTCTTCGGTGCGCAGGATGGCTTTCTGGGACCGTGCCCGGCAGAGGTTTTTCGCGATAGCGCGTCCGCTATTGAGTTCGCCGTAGAGATAGAAGATCCGCGCGAGGTCTTCTTCGCTATAGGTATTGACGATGTCGGCAGCGGTGCGTTTGGCGGTCTGATTCATGCGCATGTCGAGGGGGGCGGGGAAGCGGAAACTGAATCCGCGTTCGGGACAGTCAAAATGGTGGAAGCTGACGCCGAGGTCCGCGAGCAGTCCGTCGATGGCGTTGACGCCGTAATAGTCGAGCCAGTTACGAAGATATCGGAAGTTACTATGGACGAAGGTCCACCGCGGATCATCGATGGCGTTGACGAGTGCGTCAGCGTCTTGATCGAACGAGAAGAGACGGCCGCCATCACTCGTTAATCCGTTCATTATAGCGCGGCTGTGCCCTCCTCCTCCGAAGGTGACGTCCACATAGGTTCCCGCCGGCCGAATCTGTAAGCCGGAGATGGTCTCATGGAGCATGGCGGGGATATGATAGACTTCGTCCATGTTAGTGTTCAGTACTTAGTGTTCAGTTTTTAGATTTACTCATTTTGGCTCTGAGGCGTGCGGCGAGTTCGGTCTGCGAAAGTCGTTTTGCGGCGAAGTTGTCCGGTGTCCAGAGTGCGAAGCGGTTGAGCATGCCGACAAAGAGCACGTCGTTCTGCGCACCGATGGTCTCGAGGTTCTTCTTCTGCAGCAGGATACGACCCTGGCCGTCCATCTCGAGGTATTCGGCATCGGCCATGAACTGCATGAGGATGAGTTGGTCCTCGGGGTTCCACTCGTCGAGCGCGGCGCGGAGGGTCTCCACTTTCTCGTTCCACACCTCTTCGGGGTAGAACATGAGGCACTCGTTGTCGGTGTCGCGACGCATGACGATGCGCCTGGAGTTCGCTTCGGCCAGAATGCGGCGATAGGTAGCGGGGATGAAAATACGTCCCTTTTCGTCCAGGCGTCCTTCGATATTTCCTACGAATGTTTGCATATCACGTTCAGCGTTTAGCGATTAGTAGTTGGCGATTTTTAAATTCGGGTGCAAAGGTACAAAAAAATTTTGATATTCACCACATTTCCCCACAAAAAAAATTTTCAATTGTTTTATTAACAGGTTTTTGACAGGCAAAAGGCATAATAAAACGACTAAGAATCAATGACTTAGCCGAGTTATTAACATTTTAATAAAAAGTGGGGTAAAATGGAGGGTTTACTCGTAGGTGAGTAAATAGGTGTTGTTTGGATCGAAAATTTCGCGTGCTACTTGCTGGAGTTGGTCGGTAGTGGTGCGTGCTATTTTTCGGAAGGTTTCTTCCCAAGTAGGTGCGGCGCCGAAGTAGAGCATGGCTTTGGCCATAGCGAGGGCGCTGTTCTCTTGGTTTTGCGCCGAGATGGCGAGTTGTCCGCGCAATTGCTCGAGGGCATGACGCAGTCCGCTTTCGGTGAGCGGGGTGAGACAGAGTTTGTCGAGTTCGTGTTGGACGAGCGCAAGGGTGCGGGTATAGTCTTCGGCATCGCAGGCCCAATAGGTGCACCAATAGCCGGTGTCGGAAAGTGGGGTATAGGTGGATTCGACGGTATAGACGAGTCCTTTCGCTTCGCGCAGGGAGAGGTTGAGTCGGCTATTGAGGCTACCGCCGCCGAGGATATTATTGAGCAGGAACATCGCCAATTGGTTCTGATGGCCGAGCGGATAGGCGCGTCCGCCGAGCATGGCATGAACCTGGTGGGTATGCTTGTGGAAGGAGCGCCGGCGGTCGCCCGATGGGCTCGAAAGCTGGTCTTGTCCTGGTCTTATGCTGGTCATTACCTGCGTGCTATCCCTCCGAGGGGTACCACTCAGTCCTCCGAACTCTTTTTCGGCGAGGCGGAAGAGGCGTTCGGGTTTGATATCGCCCTGGCAGAAGACGACCATACGTTCGGGGGTGTATTGGGTACGGATCCACTGCTGCGCATAGTCGGGTTTGGATGAGATATGCCGGAGGGTTTTCTTGGTGCCGAGGATCGGTAGGGCAAGGCTGCTGCCGGAGAAGACGAGGTTTTCGAAGTCATCGTAGATGAGTTCGCTCGGGCTGTCGTTATAACTCTCTATCTCATCGAGGATGACCATGCGTTCGCGGTCCGTCTCTTCTTTGCGGAAAGTAGGTTGGGTGATCATCTCGGCGAGGAGATGGAGGGTGAGTTGGACATGCTCGCAGAGGATGGCGGCATAGAAAGTCGTCTCTTCTTTGGTGGTATAGGCATTGATCTCACCCCCGATACCTTCGATGGCTTGGATGATCTGACGGGCAGAATGACGGGCGGTGCCTTTGAAGACGCAATGCTCGACATAATGGGCCATACCGTTTTCGGCAGGGAGTTCGTCGCGTGTCCCGGCACCCACCATGACACCGATATAAGCGATCGGCGAAGGAGTGCGACGATGCACTATTTTGACGCCATTTGGCAAAATATGATAAAAAGTTTGCGTATTTTCTTGCATAATTCAAAAAAAAGCAGTAATTTTGCAGCCGCTTTTCAAAAAAGCGATTTCCGCGGCATTGGCGGAATTGGTAGACGCGCCAGACTTAGGATCTGGTTCCGAGAGGAGTGAAAGTTCGAGTCTTTTATGCCGCACGATATGAAAACGATATATAAGTTATTGGTATTGGCTATTGCAGCCGTTGGTATCTGTTCCTGTAGCGACGAGTATCAATCGACGCCGAGTTTGTATGTGGGTGCGGATGCTTATTTGACGCATTCGGACGGCAGTCGCGATACGACTTATTTCGGTGACACGCTGCAGATAGGTGACACGGCTCGCGTACTGATGGGTTTCTACGGTATCTCGCATCCGTTGAAGTTTGCTCAGGCGACAACTGATACGGCGGCTGTGGCTTGTGCTTTTGAGTGCGACCCGCTGATCATCAAGGAGTATCTGGAGAAGGACTCGAAGCCTGAGGAGGGGTATCTGCATTTCCAACCATACACGGCGTATGTATGGGTGATGTACCGCTATGTGGCGAAGAAGTCAGGTACTTATCCGATGAAGATTGAAGTGGAGTCGTTCGCGAAGGAAGGGTACTCGCATATCGAGCCGACGTTCCAGCAGGTCATTCGTTAGCTTTGGCTTCCTGCCACAGAGCTTCCATCTCATCTAAGGTCATGTCCTTGAGGTCATGGCCTTTTTCTTTGGCGCGTTGCTCGAGGTAGTTGAAACGCCGCATGAACTTGAGGTTGGTCTGCTCGAGGGCATTGTCGGGACGGATCTTATAGAGTCGCGCGGCATTGATCATCGCGAAGAGGAGGTCACCGAATTCGGCTTCTTTGTTGCCTCCGTCTTCTTTGGCCAACTCTGCCTGCAGTTCATCGAGTTCCTCATGCACCTTTGCCCACACATCTTCGCGGTGCTCCCAATCGAAGCCTACATTCGCGACTTTATCCTGGATGCGGTAGGCCTTGACGAGGGCGGGTAGGGAATCCGGGATACCCCCGAGAACGGTTTTGTTTCCGCCTTTCTCTTGGAGTTTGACCTGTTCCCAGAGATGGGAGACTTCTTCCGCGTTCTGTGCAGCGGCTTCGCCATAGACATGCGGATGACGGAAGATGAGTTTGTCGCAGAGGCGGTTGCAAACGTCGGCGATGTCGAATTCTCCGGTTTCGGACCCCATCTTGGCATAGAAGACGACATGCAAGAGGACGTCACCGAGTTCTTTGCATATCTCGTTCATGTCATGCCGAGAGATGGCGGTGGCCAGTTCGTAGGTCTCTTCGATGGTGTTCTGACGAATGCTGTCGAAGGTCTGTTTGCGGTCCCAAGGGCACTTCTCACGGAGGTCATCCATGATGTCGAGCAGTCGTCCGAAAGCCCGTAGTTGCTCTTCTCTACTGCTCATAGTTACAAAGCGTCAGGTGGCCTTTGTTATCCAGTTTGGCGTAAGTCCAGAGGTTGATGCAGTCTCCGAGGATGACGACGCGGCTACCGGAAGCGATCTGCAGATCGAGTTCGATATGCCGATGGCCGAAGATATAATAGTCGCGGTGGTTACCTATTTTCTCCTGCTCTTTGGCGAAGAGCACCAGTTCTTCTTTGTCTTCTCCTTTGAACGGACAGGGGTTTTCGATATCCTTCAGTCGACTCTTCTTCGCCCAGCCATACCCGATCTTATTTCCCCATTGGGGCGGCAGGCAGCGGAAGAAGAACTCCGCGGTGCGATTATGGAAGAAGTTCCGCAGGTGTATGAACGAACGAATCTTCTTCTGCACGGCTTTAGGGTAGACGGACTCCCAGTTCGACGGCAGCAATCCGTCGCCGTGAGTGAGATAGAGCGTCTTACCGTAGCGATTGATGGTACAGGGCTCATAGTGAATCTCCATGCCGGTGAGTTTGGCCAGGCCGCCGAAGGTCCACATGTCATGGTTTCCGATGAAGAAATGCACATGAATGCCTCGCTTGATGAGGCTGCGGATCTCTTTGAAGAGCGGCGAATACTGGCGTTTCAGGTGGTCATGCCGGAAATACTCGAACCAGAAATCGAACATGTCGCCGAGCATGTAGATCGATGCGGCGTCTTTGCTCATCATCTCGAGCATGTCGATGAGTTTTTTCTGTTGTGCCCAACCGCGCTCGGTGGCCAGACTGCCTAAATGTGCGTCGGATAAGAAATAAATCATTATGATGTGTGATGTTTGATGTTTACTATGGATGGGTTAGAGGAATCCGAGTTCGAGTTTGGCTTCTTCGGACATCATGTCTTTGGTCCATTCGGGTTCGAAGACGATGGTGACGTTGACATCTTTGACGCCGTCCACAGATCCCACTTTCTGGCGGATATCTTCGACGATGAAGTCGCCGGCGGGACAGGAAGGCGCCGTAAGCGTCATGGTGATGTCGCATACCCCGTCGTCTTTGAGTTCGATGCCGTAGATGAGGCCGAGGTCATAGACGTTGACCGGTATCTCGGGGTCAAAGACGGTCTTGAGCATGCGCAATATCTCTTCTTCTTTTTCTAAAAACTCGTTCATTCGTTGTGGGTATTCAGCGGGAGGTTCGGAAACTCTCAGCCGCAAAACGGCTGCAAAGTTACAACAAAAAAATGACATACGCAAGTGCATATGCCACTTTTCTGCTTTTTTTAGCGATTTTACAACAACTCGACAGAGCGGTTGACGAATTTCGCGAGCGCTTCGCCTTTCAATTGACCGCTAGCGAGGAGGGCGATGTCGATGAGTTGTTTCATCCGTTCCTCTTGGCCGTCGGTCTTGTCGACGAGGGCCTGGATGGCGGGGTGGGCGGTGTTGAGCACGAGGGTGTAACTGTCCGGCATGGAGCCGTAGAAGTTCATTCCCTGTTGGTGCGCCGCCATCTCCTTCATGCGTCGCATGAACTCGTTCTGGGTCAGGAAGACCGGCAGAGCATCGGCTGCGGCTGCTTCGCAGGTGACGGTATATTTGAGTTTGTCTTCGGCGCTCGGCAGGAGTGCTTCGAAAGCCTTGCGCAGTCCTTCTTTCTGTTCATCGGTATACTCGTCTTTGGCCGCATCTTCTTTGCGAATGAGGTTCTCAATCGTGTCGGAGTCGATACGCACGAAACGCAGTTTCTCGTTCTTCTGCTCGGCCTGCGACATGCAGTGCACATCCAGTTCGCCGTCCATGAGCAGCACGTCGTAGCCCTTGGCTTTCGCGCGCTCGATATAGGTGTAGTGCGCATCCGGATCGTTGGTGTAGAGGAGCACGAGGTTGCCGTCTTTGTCCACTTGGTTCTCGCGCACCTTGTCCTTGTATTCCTCGATGGTGGCGTATTGGCCGTCGAGGTTTTTCAGCAGCGCAAAACCTACCGCTTTCTCGTAGAACTTCTCGTCGGTGAGCATACCGAACTGGATGAACATCTTGATGTCGTCCCATTTCTTCGCGAACTCGTCCTTGTCGGCTTTGTAGAGTTCTGCCAACTTGTCAGCCACTTTCTTGGTGATGTAGCCGGAGATCTTCTTGACGTTGTTGTCGGACTGCAGGTACGAACGGCTGACGTTCAGCGGGATATCCGGACTGTCGATCACGCCGTGCAGCAGCGTCAGGTACTCCGGCACGATGTTCTCCACCTCGTCGGTCACATAGACCTGGTTGCAATAGAGTTGGATCTTGTTGCGATGCACATCGAGGTTCGACTTGATCTTCGGGAAATACAGGATACCCGTGAGGTTGAACGGATAGTCCACATTGAGGTGAATATGGAACAGCGGTTCCTCGAACTGCATCGGATAGAGTTCGTGGTAGAACGTATCATAATCCTCTTCGGTCAGGTCCGCGGGTTTGCGGGTCCAGGCAGGATTGGTGTCGTTGATGATGTTCTCTTCGTCGAGTTCGACCTCCTTGCCGTCTTTCCATTCTTTCTTCTTGCCGAAAGCAATCTCGACGGGCAGGAACTTACAGTATTTTTTGAGCAGTCCTTCGATGGTTGCGTCCTCGAGGTACTGGCTGAACTCATCATCTATGTGCAGCACGATATCGGTGCCTCGCTCGGCTTTGATGGTGTCCTCCATCGTGTACTCGGGGTTGCCTTCGCAACTCCAGTGCACAGCCTTCGCGTCCTCTTTATAGCTTTGACTGAAGATCTCCACTTTCTTTGCGACCATGAACGCCGAATAGAAACCGAGACCGAAATGACCGATGATGGCTTCCGCTTTGTCTTTGTACTGGTTCAAAAACTCCTCTGCGCCGCTAAACGCAATCTGGTTGATGAACTTATCCACCTCTTCGGCAGTCATGCCGATACCGTGATCGGAGACGGTGAGGGTCTTTTTCGCTTTGTCGATGCTGACGCGTACCCGCAGGTCACCAAGGTCACCCTTGACCTCACCGACCGAAGAGAGGGTCTTCAACTTGGTCGTTGCATCCACAGCATTCGAGATCAGCTCGCGCAGGAAGATCTCATGGTCTGAATACAGAAATTTCTTAATGACGGGGAAGATATTATCGCTCGTTACCCCAATTGTTCCTTTACTCATATCGTTTATGTTTTTAGTTTTCTGATTAATCTGAGTACTCCGAGTATTCTGATTATTCTGAGTACTCCGATTTGTAAGGGACAATTTCCGTGCCATATGTAAAGAACTGCCATTTTGGCAGAAACGCGACAAAAAAAGCACCCCGAAGGGTGCTCTGATTAGTCGAGTGCCGCACATTTGCGGGCGAGGAACTTGCGTTCTTCGGCGTTGAGGAGCGGCGACACCTCTTTATATACGCGTACGTGATACGCATTGAGCCAGTCGATCTCATCTTCGGTCATGATGGAGCGCTCGATGAGGGACGTGTCGTAGAAGCATAGGGTGAGGGTCTCGAAGGTGAGCCATTCGTCTTCGGTGGTTGTCGCTTTGGTGCGCTTGGCCGGAATGACGGTGATGAGGTTCTCCGTGCGGATACCCCACTTGTCGGTGCGGTAGATACCCGGTTCATCGGAGATGATATGTCCTACTTCCAGCGCCGTCGGGTTATTGTCCGTACGCACGTTCTGCGGACCTTCGTGGCAGCCTAAGAAATGGCCTACGCCGTGCCCTGTACCGTGACCGAACGTGATGCCGGCTTCCCACATGTATTGTTTCGCCAGTGCGTCGAGTTGGTTTCCTCTCGTGCCTCTCGGAAAGCGCGCCCGAGCGAGGGCGATATGTCCTTTGAGGACATAGGTATAGTCCAGTTTGGCCTGTTCGGGGATACGTCCGCCGAGCCATACCGTACGGGTGATGTCCGTCGTTCCGTCCAGATACTGACCGCCGCTGTCGAGCAGCAGCATACCTTCGGGTTTAACTTCTGCGCATTTCTCCGGCGTCGCCGCATAGTGGACGATGGCGCCGTTGCCTTTGTATCCGGCAATAGTGCCGAAGGACTCTTCGACGAAGTTCTCGCCGCGCAGACGGAACTCATGCAGTTTCTCCATGAGGGTCCATTCGGTCTGGGTCTTTCCGTCCTTGAATGCTTCTTTCTCGAGCCACAGGAAGAACCGCGTGAGGGCTGCCGCATCCTGGCGCATGGCGATGCGTTCTCCTTCCAGTTCAACGGCATTCTTATGTGCCTTGTCGATGAGAATGGGCGACTTGGTGTTCACCTTCTTGCATGCATCCGGGATCGCCTCGTAAAGCGCTTCGTTGACGCGAGCGCCGTCGAAGAGCACCGTGCCTTTCAGACCGCGGATAGATTCGAACACCGCTTCGTACGGCAGCACGTCTATGTTGTTGAAATCCAGATAGTTCTGCGCGGGCGAGTCGATCTTATTGCTATCCACAAAGAGCGTACATTTATCGGCTTCGAGGACGGCGTAAGAAATGACAACGGGGTTGTACTCAACGTCATTGCCGCGGATGTTGAGTAGCCACGCGATCTCATCCAGAGCATTGGTGATCAATGCCCACCTTTCACCTTTCACCTTTAACCTTTCACCTGCAAACTTGCGCATTCTTGCCAACTTACTCTCTACGGTCTCACCGGCAAAGTCGGCAGAGTAGGGATAGAGTTTGTCAGCCGGGATAGCAGGGCGACCTTCGGTCCAAAGCGGCTTGATGAGGTCGATGGACTTGAGTTGAATTTTCTCTTTCCATTCCGCGAAGTCATTGACACTGAACATCTCGGGGTTGACGCCGATGAGTCCTTGCACATTCTCGCTCAGCCAATTGACCACACTCGGGCAGTCGATATCGCTCTCGCGCATCAGTTCGATGGTCGAGTCTTTGAGTTCGATGCCGGCTTGCAGGTAATAGCGGCTGTCGGTCCAGAGGAGCGCGCGATCTTCCGTCACCACAACAGTTCCGGATTCGCCGTTAAAACCACTCAACCACTGCATTTCGCACCAGTGAGCAGCCATGTATTCGCTTGCATGCGGGTCGTTGCCGGGCACTACATAGGCCGCGACACCCGCTTCACGCATTGCTTGCCGCAGAGCGGCGATTTTCTCTATTGTCTTCATAGGATTGTTGGTTATATTCGTTCTAAGTTCTGCAGGCGCACCCAACCTTCATAGTTACCTACACGGATGTTCGCCCATTCGCCGAGGGTCTCACGGATGGTCACTTTCGTGCCTTCATGTACGGTGAAGAGGTCTGTGCCCGAACGGTCGGGCGAGGACTTGCCGTTCACCACACCTTGGGTGATGATGGCTTCGTTTCGCAGCGTGTCGCGTTGATGCAGCGAGGCAGCGTTCAGTCCCGCGATGAGCGAGAAGAGTAGGGCAAGCCAAGCTACATGGAAAGCGGTCTTTCGCAACCAAGTTTCGCGGCCCAAGAGGAAGAGCAACAAGCCCGCTAAGGCCAGGATAAACAGGCAGATCGAACTGATCAACCAGGTCTGCTCTTTGAGACTGTTGCGGACGGTGCGTGCCCAAGCCGAGAGGAAGAAATCCTGCTCAACGATGTTATCCGTGATCTTACTCTGCGCAAAAGCGAGGTTGTACTGCGCGTCTTTGTGGTTCGGCTGCAGCCGCAGCGCCCGCTCGTAATTGAGGATCGCCTGCGCCAACTCGCCTTGTTTGAACCGGGCATTGCCGAGATTGTAATACAAGGTGGCATTCGGCTGTTCGTCGATCAGAGCCTGATAGATGGTCGCAGCCTCTTCATAGCGCCCTTCGGCATAGGCTGCATTCGCTACATCGAAATCGGTTTGAGCGAAAGCATAGGCACAAAGGACTAATAACAAATTACAAATTATAAAGCGTCTCATATTTTTTGGTCTTCGAGGTTATTAATCAAGTTCGTGGTGGCCTTGTAGAGGTCATCCATCGCATGGTCGGTGCTCGGTGCATAGCGCGCAAACTCCGCCGTTGAGAGCACGTCTTTGACCTCTTTGATGAGTGCGTCACTCACACCCTTCTCACGCAGCAGCGCGGCGATATTTTCCTTATTCAGGTCCGCCGTCGGTATAGACAGACGGTCACTGAGGTACGTCCATGCGGCCTGTTCGATCGCGGCATAGAAGGCATTTTTGTCATTGGCCTTCAGTGCCGCTGCGGCCGCCTTCAGCCGTTTCTGCGCTACCTTATTCGCGCGTTTATAACGAACGCGCGTGATATCCGCATTCTCCTTGATCTGCTTGCGCAGTACGATCAGCAGAATAAATGCGATCAGCGAAGGAACGGCGTAGAAGAGCCAAATAGCTGAATACTGAAGGCTGAAAGCTGAAGGCTTGGCGCTCTTCGGCGCCTTCGTGTCGATATAGCGGATGTCCGTGCCTAATTGCTTGATGTCTTCTTTGTGGGTGTAGGATACCACTGTGCCCTCTGCGCCTAAGTCGGAGTGCTCGGAAGCACCGCCGCGCTTCACATGAATAGTGTATTCGGGAGTCGAGAGGGTGCGATAGGCTTTGTCTTCGATATCGAAATAACTGAAGGTAACTGCCGGAATAGTGTAGTCGCCCGGACTGCGCGGGATAGCGAGGTACTCGATGGATTTGGTACCACTCACGCCGGCCGTCGTGGTGTTGAAATTATTCGTCACCTTCGGGTCATAGGGTTCAAATCCTTCCGGCCAGTCGATGGCGGGTGTCTTGATGAGTTTCATGTTTCCCGCGCCGCTGATGTCGATCTTGATGGTCACGGCATCGTTGGTCTGCAGTTCGGTCTGCGAAATCGACGGCGTCATGGTGAACTTACCGACACCGCCCGAGAAGCCTGCGGGTTTGCCGCTCGGCAGTGCCGCCACATGAATAGTCACACCCGGCGCGGTGAGCATCTTCGTCACGTTGGTGTAGGAACCGAAGAAATCATCGAAGATCGACCGCACGCGTTGTTGGGTCTGCACGCGCAGTACGGCTTCGAACTTCGCCGGATCAATCGTGATGTCGCCGGAATGCTGCGGGTACAGGATGGTGCGATAAAGTACTGCCGTCTGGTAGTTGCGGCCGTTATAGTGCTCTAACTGCGTTTGAATCTCACCCTGCTCGAGGTCTTGCTTGAGGAAACCGGTGAACTCCGGTAACTTGGTGTTATTGGTCAATTGCGCCACATCCACGTTCGCGAAATACAGCTTATACGTCACCAGCAGCGCTTCCTGCTCGTGCACGCGCGTCTTCGAAGCGATCGTCCGCACGAAGATGTTCTCCGAACTTACATTGCTGCCTTGTGAACTCTGCGAAGTCTGCGAACTCCGAGTACTCTGAGTATTCTGAGAACTCTGCGTCGGTTGCTCGTCCTCCGGCAACACCGTGATACGCACGCCATTGGACTGCACATTCTCGCCGTCCACCTTCACGGTCGCGGGGGCGATAGTGAACGTACCGGCTTTCTGCGCCATCAGCGTGTAAGTGTAGGTCTGCTCGAAAGTAGACGTACGATGGCCGTTGACGAACGAGGTACTACTGCTGGTCGAGGTATACGGACCGGCCAAGTAGTCGAAGTCTGTAAACTCAGGCGCGCGCAAATCCCGACTGCGCTGGTTCACCGTGTAAGTCAACTGGAAAGGCCGACCGACAATCACCTGCGCCGGCGCCTGTGCCCGAAAAACAACCTCATCGGCAAACGCACTGAGTGCGATGCCGACAAGGATAACTAATATCGATAATTTCTTATACATAAATAATTTATTATTTATATTGGGGTCCCCGGAGTAACAGGTACTGTTGCTCAGGGGAGACTGCGTAGCGCAATACGTAGCGTAATTGAGCTGCGAGGCAGCGAGTCACGCGAGTATTAGCGCAAGCAACTACCATTCTTTCTCAACTCTGCGTTTCTTACCCTGTTGTTTTTGTAACTTCTCTTGGGTGTCTTGTTCATCTTGCTCCAAAGCCTGCAGGATCTGTTCTGCCGTCTCTTTGTCCATTTCGTCGTTCTGTGGCTGTTCTTGCTCCTGTTGATCCTGGTTCTGCTCTTGTTGTTCTTGCTGTTGCTGCTGTTGTTCCTGATCCTGCTGATCTTGGTTTTGGTCTTGGTTCTGTTGCTGCTGTTGTTGCTGCTGTTGTTGCTGCTGTTGCTGTTGCTGTTGCTGCAACATCTCCATGGCCTTTACCAGGTTATAACGCGTGTCATTATCTTTCGGATTCGCGCGCAAGGACTCCTGGTATGCACCTACGGCTTTGTCGTACTGCTGCTGCGCAAAATGACAGTTGCCGATATTATGCATCGCCTTGGCATACCGCTCCTTGTCGTCTTTCTTGTCCAGCATCTTCGCAGCGGTCGCGAATTCCGTCAGCGCGTCTTCGTACTTGTCCTGCTTGAAGAGCGCGTCGCCGAGGTTATAGTGCGCCTCGTAGCCGTTCTTGTTTTTCTCCAGACCGCGGCGGTAGTTCACTTCCGCTTCGGTGTAGTTCTGTTTCTTGTACTCGCGGTTTCCTTTGCGCACATCGCCGGCTTCTTTCTGCGCGAAAGTGTTCAGGCTAACGAGCAGCAAGAGCGCTATACCGAGGGTGCGGGATCCGGGGATACCGAAATGTTCACCAAAGATATCCATTTTGGTGATGGCTTTGTTCTTTCTGTTGAAGATAAAGAAGTCGATGACGAGCAGCAGCAACGCAATCAAAGCAAAGCTTTGGAACTGCTCGTTATAGTCCGTATAGACTTGCGTCTCTATCTCCTGCGTCGCCAACTTGTCCAGTTCTTTCTGGATCGCTTTCGTCGCGGTGTTGGTGTTGTCGCAGCGCACATAGATACCGCCTCCGGCTTGTGCGATCTCACGGCACATATCCTCGTTCAGCCGACTGACCACCACATTCCCTTCGCGATCCTTGCGGAAGTTATTCGTGCCGGGCATAGGAATAGGACTACCTTCAGGTTTACCGATACCGACCACTAACACCTGGATGCCTTCTTCTTTGGCACGGCGCGCTACCGCCACCGCATCGTCTTCGTGGTTCTCACCATCGGTGATCAGGATGATGGCGCGGCTGGCGTCGGATTGCTCGCCGAAACAACGGATACTCGTACTCAGCGCCTGTCCGATAGCCGTTCCCTGCGTCTTAATCAGCTCCGGTTTGATGGTATTCAAAAACATCTTCGCGGACACATAATCGCAGGTGATAGGCAGTTGCACGAACGCGTCGCCGGCAAAAACAACCAGACCCACTTTGTCGTTCACCATGTTGTCCATGAGCTTGCTCAACATCTGTTTTGCGCGGTCCAAACGATTTGGCGCGACGTCTTCGGCGAGCATCGAGTTCGAGATATCCAGTGCCACGATGGCTTCGATACCTTGCCGTTTCTCCGTGCGTTCGGACTGACCGAACTGTGGACGGGCGGCGGCGAAGATAAGCAAGGTAAGCGCTACCAGCACGATGGTGAACTTCACCGTCGGACGCACTCTACTCGCGTTCGGCATCAACTGTTCCATGAGCTCGGGGTCACCAAACTCCTCCAGCTGACGACGTTTGCGCTTGGTATATACCCAATAGGCGATAGCGAAAGCCGGAACAGTCGCTAACAACCATAAAACTTCTATATTTGCAAATCGAAACATATCAATTACTTATTGTGCGTAAAACGAAATAGCGAATAATAATCTCGAGCAGCAGACAGGCGAGGGCGGCGTACAGGAACGGTAAGAAATTCTCCGTGTGTTTGCTGTACTCGCGCACACGCATTTTGGTCTTCTCCAACTGGTCGATCTGCTCGTAGATTCGCTTCAGACTGCCGTTGTCCGTCGCGCGGAAATACTGACCACCGGTCGTCTCGGCGATGCGGCGCAAAGTACCTTCGTCGAACTCTGAATCCATCGTCACATATTGCCTACCCATCGGTGTGTTCACCGGCACGCGGGTCTGTCCGTAACTGCCGACACCTACGGTGTACACGCGTATCCCGAAGGTCTTGGCGATCTCAGCCGCGGTCTGCGGGTCAATATCGCCGCGGTTATTCGAACCATCAGTCAACAAGATCACCACTTTGCTCTTCGTCTGACTGTCCTTCATGCGGTTCACCGCATTCGCCAAACCCAAACCGATGGCCGTGCCATCCTCAATCATACCGTACTCGACGGACTTGAAGAGGTTGATCAGTACCGCGTGGTCGGTGGTCAACGGACATTGCGTAAAACTCTCACCCGCAAAGACAACCAAGCCGATCTGGTCATTCGGACGGGCGATGACGAAATCTGATGCCACCTGTTTGGCGGCCTCTAAACGGTTCGGCTTGAGGTCCTCGGCCAGCATCGTACCCGAGATGTCGAGCGCCATCATGATGTCGATACCTTCGGTGCTCTCCGACGACCACTTGTTGGTCAACTGCGGACGCGCGAGCGCGACACTTAATAAGGTGATAATCGCCACGCGCAGTATAAACGGCACGTGCAATAACCATATTCGCCAACTCTTCGGCTGTGCCGCCAAAGTCGAGGTGTCCGATATCTGCACACTCGCGTCACTCTTCCGTAACTCGTACGCGTACCAGACGCCAACAGGCACTAAGAGCAGTAACAGGAATAAATATCCGGGATTAGCAAATGTCATACTTCTTCCTCCTCTTCTTTTTCACCATTCTCACCATTTTCACCATCCTCACCATTTACAATCTTCGTCTCGTTGACAAAATCATACGCCGTGAGCAGGCCTTGTTCGTTCTCGTCAGGCGTAGTGTGCCACTTCGCAAACTTCACTAAATCAGCCAGTTGCAGCATCTTTTTTAAGCGCTCGTAGAGTTCTTTACCATTCTGAATGCTGACGGCTGATGGCTGATTGCTCAAGAGAATTGGTTTCAATTCTCTCAAGGTCTCATCACTCGTCTTTTCCGTACTGTGCACCTCGAATCGTCTTCCGATATACTCGCGCACGACATCCGTCAACTCGGTCTGGTATTCCTTCACCTTACCGTCCTTCCATATCTTCTGCGCTTTGATCTCGTCGAGTTTCTCCAGCGCCACCTCATCGGCAGGGCGCAGCAAGTCCGGATCAACGGGTTCTTCGGCCGGCTTACGCTTGCTCTCCAACCAGCGCCAGAGGTAATATCCGCCGACGCACAGACCCGCTATCAGCAGACCTAACAAGATCCAGCGAATGATGCCCCACCACCAGATCGGCGCTTTCTCGATATCTTTGATATCGGTGATGGCGAGGGTGGTGTCCACCTCAAAAGGTTGAATGATGTTCAGCGCCATCGGATCGGTCCAGAACGTGTCCTCTCCGCGGACCACCGCGATCGGCTCGATAGCAAACAAACTGTCTTTGAACGACGTCAGCGTCAGGTATTGATTCAACTGCACGCGGCCGTCCGACAGCATCAAGGTATCCACGATCGTCTTATCGACAATCTCGATACCATCCTGCAGCTGCTCGCCGAAAACGGGCATGGTCACCTGCTCTGTGGCGTCGTGCGTCACCTGCAAGTGCAAGTCCGTCTGATCGCCCAGCATCAGCGTCGTGGAGTCGATACTCGCGCTAACTACTATTGCTAATAATAAGTTTATCATTGTTTAAATAATCGCATTAATGCTTTCACATAGTCTTCATCTGTCCGAACGGAGATGTTGTGCATTCCCGTCTTCGTGTAGATGGTCTCCAGTGCCGCTTGTTGGTTGCGCCAAGCCTGTCCGTACGCGTTGCGTACGCTGGCCAGACTCGTGTCGGCCCAGACACGCGCACCCGTCTCCGGATCACGCACTTTCAACAGGCCCACATTCGGCATCTCCGCGTCGCGCCTATCATATATCTGAATCGCATTCAGGTCGTGCTTTCTTGCCGCAATTACGATTGGCGAAGCCTTCTGAAGGCTGACAGCGGATGGCTGATAGCTGAATTTCGGATCCATGAAATCGCTTATCAAGAACGCCGCACAACGACGTTTCTGCGCGTTCGTCAGGAACTGCAGCGCCGCGTTGATATCCGTTCCGTGGTGTTCGGGCTCGAAACTCAACAACTCGCGGATGATATGCAGCACATGGCTCTTACCTTTCTTCGGCGGGATGAATTTCTCTACGTGGTCGGAGAAGAAGATCACGCCCACTTTATCGTTGTTCTCGATCGTGGAGAAGGCGAGGGTAGCGGCTACTTCGGCCATCGTGTCGCGTTTCATCTGGCTCACCGTACCGAAATTACGGCTACCGCTGACATCGACGAGCAACATCACCGTCAATTCTCGCTCCTCTTCATAGACCTTGATGTACGGCCGGTTCATGCGCGCCGTGACATTCCAGTCTATCGACCGCACATCGTCGCCCGGCTGGTACTCGCGCACCTCGCTGAACGCCATACCACGACCTTTGAACTGGCTGTGGTATTCGCCTGCGAAGATATTCCGACTCAACCCGTGGGTCTTGATCTCTATCTTCCTAACCTTTTGTAATAACTCTTCACTTGTCATAAATCTTGAAGAGAATATTTTTTTATGTTTATTTTCTAAAAATTAGGGGACTTGAACGGCGTTCAGTACCTCTGTTATTACGTCTTCGGTCGTGATGTTATTGGCTTCTGCCTCGTACGTCAAACCGATACGGTGTCTCAGCACGTCGTAGCATACCGCGCGCACATCTTCCGGCGTTACGTAGCCTCTCCTATGAATAAACGCGTACGCGCGAGCGGCCTTGGCGAGGTTGATCGAAGCACGCGGCGAACCGCCGAACGCGATCATCTGCTTGAGGTCCTTCAGCCCGTACTCCTCCGGGTTACGCGTCGCAAACACGATATCCACGATGTACTTCTCGATCTTCTCGTCCAGATAAACCTCTTCCACGATCTTACGCGCCTTGATGATATCGGCAGTACTCAAGATCGGCAGCACGGTCTTCTTCTCGCTTGCGATGTTCTGACGAATGATCGCCTGCTCCTCCTCTTTCTTCGGATAACCGATCACCACTTTCAGCATGAAACGGTCGGTCTGTGCCTCGGGCAGCGGATACGTACCTTCCTGCTCAATCGGGTTCTGGGTAGCCAGTACCAGGAACGGATCGTCCAACTTGAATGTCTGCTCACCGATCGTCACTTGACGCTCCTGCATCGCCTCGAGCAATGCGCTTTGCACCTTTGCCGGAGCACGGTTGATCTCATCGGCCAACACAAAATTAGCGAAGATAGGACCGCGTTTGATCTTAAATTCTTCGCTCTTCTGAGAATAAATCTGCGTACCGATGACGTCTGCCGGCAGCAAATCCGGAGTAAACTGAATACGACTGAAATTCGCCTTGATGAGGTCGCTTAAAGTCTTGATAGCGAGGGTTTTTGCCAAACCCGGCACGCCTTCCAACAATATGTGCCCATCGCTCAAAAGACCAATAAGCAAACTCTCTACAAGGTGTTTCTGACCAACAATCACTTGATTCATGCCTAACGTCAAGGCATCTACGAACGAACTCTCGCGCTCTACTCGCTCCTGGAGTTCTCTGATATCCACTGGATTTTGCATAATTTTGTATGGTGTTTTTTATTAAGTACGTCTCTGATACGGGATTTTATCCCGCGATTTTTACAACAAATTTCGTGCCAAACACCTCTTTTAAACACGCGCAGGCCATCGGCATCGTGATTTTTTTGCTTTTGTGTCCGAATATTTGCATATATGAAATATTTTCCGTACCTTTGCAGCGCAAAGGTGCAGACTAATAAAAAGACTATATGAAATTGGTTATTTTGGCGGGTGGTTTTGGTACCCGCATTAGTGAAGAGAGCCATCTTCGTCCGAAGCCGATGATCGAGATTGGCGGGAAGCCGATATTATGGCATATCATGAAATGGTATAGCAAGTTCGGCATCAATGAGTTTATCATCTGTGCCGGATACAAGCAGGATGTGATAAAGGAGTGGTTTGCAAACTATTTCCTGCATACGAGCGATGTGACTTTTGACTTCACGAACGGTAATGAGGTGATTGTGCATACCCGCCATGCCGAGCCGTGGAAAGTGACGGTGGTCGATACCGGATTGAACACCATGACCGGAGGACGCGTGAAGCGTATCAAGAATTATGTGGGTGATGAGACCTTCATGCTCACCTATGGTGATGCGGTGGGAGACATCGATATTGATGCCTTGCTGGCGTACCATAAGGCCAAAGGCAAGATCTGCACGGTGTCGGTATATAACTTCGGGCAGAACAAAGGTGTGTTGGAGGTACAAAACGGCGATGTGAAAGCCTTCCGCGAGAAGTCGGATATGGATGGCGATTTGATCAATATAGGCTTTATGGTGTTTGAGCCGCAGTTCTTTGAAGTGATTGACGGAGATGATACCATCTTGGAGCGCAAACCTATGGAGCGTCTGCTGTCCATGAACCAGTTGGCTGCGTATACGCATGTCGGTTTCTGGCAGTGTATGGATACGATGCGCGAGAAAGAGAAACTGGAGTCCTTAATCGCTACGGGTAAAGCACCGTGGATTTGGTCAAAATAGAGAAAAAATATCAGCTATGAATAAGAAAGAAGAATTAAAACAACAGATCTTGGATCTCACTCGCGAGTATTACCGCGAGGTGCATGGCGTGAAGCCGGAGTTTGTAGAAGGTAAGACGTTTGTCAACTATGGTGGACGTTACTTCGATGATGAGGAGTTGGTCAATCTCGTGGATTCGTCCCTGGATTTCTGGTTGACGGCCGGCCCTTGGGCGCATAAGTTCGAGACGCGTTTGGCCAAGTGGTTAGGCGTGAAATACTGCGCGGTGACGAACTCGGGTAGTAGTGCAAACCTGCTGGCGTTTTACACGCTGACGTCTCCGAAACTGGGCGAACGGGCTATCAAGCGAGGAGATGAAGTGATCACAGTGGCTGCGGGATTCCCGACGACGGTGAACCCGATTATTCAGTTTGGCGCGGTGCCGGTGTTCGTGGATGTGAAGACGCCGACATTCGATATCGACGAGAGCCAACTCGAGGCGGCATATAGTCCGAAAGTGAAGGCGGTGATGCTGGCGCACTCTTTGGGTAATCCGTTTAACCTAAAGGCCGTAAAAGCGTTCTGCGACAAGCATAACTTATGGCTGATAGAGGATAACTGCGATGCCTTGGGTTCGGAGTATACGATAGACGGCGTGACCAAGAAAACAGGTACTTGGGGACATATCGGCACGAGCAGTTTCTATCCTCCGCACCACATGACGATGGGCGAGGGTGGAGCGGTCTATACCGATGATCCGCTGCTGGATAAGATTGTGCGTTCGTTCCGTGATTGGGGACGCGACTGTTGGTGCGTAGGCGGTGTGGATAACACCTGTAAGATGCGCTTCACTGGTAAGTTCGGTGAACTGCCAGAGGGCTACGACCATAAGTATGTGTATAGCCATTTTGGCTTCAACCTGAAGATTACGGATATGCAAGCGGCAATTGGTTGTGCGCAGCTGGAGAAGCTGGATCGTATCGTGGAGGCGCGCCGGCAGAACTGGGCGACGCTGCATGAGGGCTTGAAAGACCTGCCGCAGTTGATGATGCCGGAGCCGGAAGAAGGCAGTAACCCGAGTTGGTTCGGTTTCCTGATGGCAGTGCGCCCGGAGGCCGGATTCAGCCGTAATGACTTAACCGAATTCCTGGAGAGCCGGAAGATTCAGACGCGCAACTTGTTTGCCGGAAACCTGCTGCGTCACCCGGCCTTCGATGAGATGCGCAAGTCGGGCGAGGGCTATCGTGTGGTAGGCGATTTGAAGAACACCGATTTTGTGATGACCAACGGCTTCTGGATTGGCGTTTATCCGGGAATGAAACCGGAGATGCTGAATTGGATGATAAAGAGCATTAGAGAGTTCTGTAAGAAATGAGTATCGATAATTTCTATAAAGGCAAACGTGTCTTGGTCACCGGCCATACCGGTTTCAAAGGCTCGTGGATGAGTATCTGGCTGCACGAGATGGGAGCCGAAGTCATTGGTGTGGCGTTGGAGCCGGGCACCGACAAGGATAACTTCGTACTCTCCGGCATAGGCCAAAAGATCAAAGCCGATCTGCGTGCGGATATCCGTGACGCGGCTGCGATGCGCCGGATCTTCGACGAGTATCAGCCTCAGATAGTGTTCCACCTGGCGGCGCAACCCTTGGTGCGGTTGAGCTATGACGAACCGGTGGATACCTGGCAAACGAATGTGATGGGGACGATCAATGTCATGGAAGCCTTCCGGCATTGCGAGGCGGCCAAGGTGGCGGTGATGATCACGACGGATAAGTGCTACGAGAACCGGGAGACGAACCATGCCTACACCGAGGACGAACCGATGGGCGGCTATGATCCCTATAGCAGCAGCAAGGGCGCGTGCGAGATAGCGATCAGCAGCTGGAGACGAAGTTTCATCAACCCGGCGGAATACCCAAAACACGGCAAGGCGATTGCCAGTGTGCGGGCCGGAAATGTGATAGGCGGCGGAGATTGGGCCAAAGACCGTATTATCCCGGATTGTATCCGCGCCATCGAGGCGGGCGAACCGATTAAGATCCGCAACCGTCACTCCGTTCGTCCTTGGGAACATGTGCTCGAGCCGCTGAGCGGGTACCTCTTGCTCGCGCAGAAGATGTGGGAGCATCCGACGGAGTACTGCGAAGGTTGGAACTTCGGCCCGGAGATGGATGCCGTAGTGCCGGTTTGGGAGGTAGCTACGATGTTGACCAAGGAGATGGGACGCGGCGAGTTGCTCGACCAGACGGACCCGAATGCCCCGCACGAGGCGAACTTGCTGATGTTGGATATCACCAAAGCGCAGACGAGACTGGATTGGCATCCGCGGCTGCGCACGGCTGAGGCGATCGCGCTGACGGCGGATTGGTATAAGCGCTACCGCAACGAGTCGGTGTATGATATCTGCGTAGATGAGATAAGAAAATTCTTAATGCGATGACAATAGAAAAAACACCGATAGAGGGTTTGCTGATCATGCAAACGGATAATTTCCAAGACAATCGCGGCGGTTTTCAGAAACTGTTTAATCATGACTTCTTTGCGGAGCACGGTTTGGCTACTGATTTTAAGGAGTTGTACTACTCGCTGAATCACAAAAATGTGGTGCGTGGTATGCATTTTCAGACGCCTCCGGCCGAGCATGTGAAGATGGTCTATGTCAGCCACGGGCGTATCATGGATGCTGTGGTCGACCTGCGAAAAAAATCGGCTACGTACGGGCAGGTGTTTACCATTGAATTGGGTGCGCAGCAGGGCAGATATCTGTATATCCCGGCGGGCTTGGCGCATGGCTTTGTGTCGCGGGAAGACAATACGATTGTCAACTATGCCCAGACGAGCTGCTATAACAGAGAGCACGACTGCGGCATCGATTGTATGTCGGTCGGCATCGATTGGGGAGTGGACGAACCTATTCGTTCCGGAAGAGACCTGACCTTCCCTAAGTTGCAGGATTTTAATTCGCCATTTTGAATATGAACATATTAGTCACAGGCAGTAACGGTTTTATCGGTTCCCACCTCTGTGCGCGCTTGCGGCAGGAGCATGAGGTGTTCTACTTGGCTCGTCCGCACAGCCCTGCGCAATTACCGGGCGCGGATGGGACAACCTTCTTCTTTGCGGATAACAACATCGGCGCACTGTCGCGTTTTATGCGCGATAAGCAGATAGAGGGTATCATTCACTTGGCGTCCTGCTATATCCAGGCGCATAAGGAGGAAGAGATCCCGAACCTGATTCAGTCGAATGTCTATTTCGGTACAGCCGTATTGGAAGCCGCTGCGAAAGCCGACGTGAAGTGGTTTGTCAATACCGGCACTATCTGGCAGAACTTCAACGCTCCGGATGGTTCGGACGCTTATTGCCCGGTGAACCTCTATGCCGCGACGAAACAGGCCTTCATGAATATCGCTAAGTTCTATTCGGAGACAGCAGGCATACGTATTTGTACGCTCAAACTGTGCGATACGTACGGTCCGTCCGATACGCGCCGTAAGATCTATTCGCTGTTCGAGCAGATAGCCCGCACCGGGGAGACCTTGCAGATGTCAGCCGGGGAGCAGAAACTGGATATCCTCCACGTGGACGATGTGGTCGAAGGTTTTGTGCACTTGGCGAAAATGATGCATGACGGCGAAGACCTGCGTGACGAGTATGTACTGTCTTCCGGTCATCAGTTATCGCTCCGCGAGATAGCCGCCAGATACGAGCAAGAGCACCATGTGCACCTGAATATAGAGTGGGGTGCCCGCCCGTATCGCGTCCGAGAAGTCATGCAGCCTTACAAAGGCAACATCTTACCCGGCTGGACTCCTACAAAGAGCTAATAGTTATTTCGTTTCCTGCTCCGCGTAATAGCGCGGAGTTTTTTTTCTTCTATTACGTCCGAATATTATTCGGACATTTTTGAAAAAATCCCTCCAATTATTTGCATATTTCAAAATTTTTTTGTACCTTTGCACTCGATTTCAAAATAATCCCCCTCTTTGCCTATGATATATAGCAAAAACACGGCAACGACACGGACTCGACACGGAATCGGGTCGGGGTTAAATGCTGATTAAATGCAGGTTAAATCGGGGGCATTCCATCCATAAACAACAACCAATATGGCAAGAGTCAAACTAAATAAGAAATTTGAAAAGTATGTTGGCACACCTCCGCCCAACGGAAGTCGTTTCTATCTTACCCAACGATATGGAGAAACTGTAATGTCCCATTACCCTATGCACCGCGATCCGGACTCTCTTACTGCCAATCAAAAAGTATCCAACAACGAGTTCTCGCAAGCGCGCATTATTGCTGATGCCGAACTCAAAGACCCGATTAAACACAATGAATGGCTCCGTAAATGGCACGAAGCAACAACTATCGGAGGTCAGAACTATAAGACTCTCCGCGGATTTACGATTGCCCAAGTCCGCAAACAACTAAATGGCAAGTAACGCCGCCGTTTTTTCTTTCGCGCATTCTTAAGATTTGTACATTTTGCAAAGTCCATTTAGCAGCACTCTTTAGAGTGGTGCTTAATAATCGTGTACTTTTTCATAATAAATGCTATTGTGGGGTTGACAAAAAAGCAGTAATTTTGCACCCGATAAAAAATGGGCCTTTTTGAACCCTAAAATCGTAAAAAATTTAATAAAAATATTAATATGAGTAAATTTTTACAACGAATCTTCGTCTGCACAGCCTTGATGGCGTTGCCGTTCTTGGCTTATGCGGACGATTTTCAGGTGTCCAACGCCAATTTTGAGGATTGGAGCGGTACGCAGTTTGATGGTCAACCGCAGGCAAAAGGTTGGAACGCCTCGAATGTGGAGCAGGTGGGTATTAAGTTTAACTTTGCCCACAAGGAAACCGGCCGTAACGGCGGGTATTGTATGATGGTGCAAGACCAAGATGTCGGGGCGATGGGTATCAGTGCCACGTCGCCCGGTTATTTTGCATTAGGTAAACCCTGGGCATACCTCCCGAGTATTACCGCCATTAACCAGGCAACAGCCGGTACTTCCGGTGGTATCACCTGGACCCATCGTCCGGACTCGATGTCTGTGTGGATCAGACGTACCGGCAACGATTGGAAGCAGGAGGACTTCTACCTCTTGTACTACTCCTGGAGCGGTACTACCAAAGGTACGAGTTATAAGAACAAGCAGAAAAGTTGTACGGACCATACCGAGACCAACGAGGAGTCGGATATCCGCCAGGCGATGAACGGTAACGAGTGCGGTACAGCGCAGAAAGCCACGCAGGTAGCAGAAGGTATGTGGCGTGAGCGCGCTCAGTACTCCAACTGGACGAAGATCACGTTGCCAATCTACTATTTCAACAATACCGCGCCGCAGATGATGAATATCATCTTTTCCGCGTCTAACTATCCTAACTTCCGTGCTAACGACGGATTATACGCCGGCAACTCGCTGTATGTGGATGACGTGCAACTGATCTACGCTTCGACGATTCAGAAGTTGTACGTAGGCGGCCGTGAGTGGAAAGATTTCGACCCGAATTCAAAGGATGTCCAGATCTATGAATTGGCCGAAGATGCTACGTCCATTCCTTCTATCGAGGCTTACCGCGGTGCGGGATCGCTGACGAATGCTCGAGGCACGACCGTCACCTTCGCAGGCCGTAAACTCGAGGGATCGGAGATCTCGATCACCAACGGAGACGTAATCTCCACGCCGACCACTATCACCGTGAGGGCGGAGGACGGCAAGTCCACGACGACGTATAAGATTCAGTTCCAGAAAGCTGCCGGCAGCAATGCGAAATTGGCGTCTATCTCGGTGGACGGCTTTGCGATGAGCGGATTCAACCCTGCGAAATATAACTACACCTACGACCTGCCTTACGGTACCACCCAAGTGCCGGTCGTAACGGTACAGAAACAGGAGGACGAGCAGACGGTGGAGATCAAGCAGGCGACTTCCGTCAACGGTACCGCTACCATCACCGTCACCGCGGCAAACGGAACGACGAAGGCCACCTATTCGATCACTTTCAAAGTGGCCCAATTGGCGGATAACACGCTTCAGGATATTCTCGTCAACGGCAAGTCTGTTCCGGGCTTCACGCCTTCGCAGACGGTCTATAAAGTGTCGCTGCCTGTCGGTACGACTCAGATGCCGACCGTCAAGGCGGTTTCGGCTTACCCGGACGGCGAGCAGACGATCGTCTATACTGCGCCTGAAACCATTGACGGCGGTCAGTACCAGATCAGCGTCACCACGCCCGGTAACAGCGTGGCAAAGGTCTATAAGTTGAACTTCAAACTCGAGGCTTCGTCCTATAAGTACCTGAAGGACCTGCAAGTCACCGGCAGTCAGATAGATCACGTCAACCCGGCGCAGCAGAGCGACCAGACCAAACTGCTCTTCACGCCGGAGAACCTGAGTTATAACATATACCTCAAGATCGGTAGCACGACCTTGCCGAATATCGTTGCCGTCAAGGGCGACGAGTATCAGGCAGAGCCTGTGATCTCCTCGCTGCCGGCAGGTGTGGTGGATGGAACGATTCGTATCACCACCCAGGCAGGTAACGGCGATCAGGCGGTGTATAAACTCAATTTCTCTACCTCCAAGTCGAGTAACTCCTACCTGTCCAATATCTTGGTAGGCGGTCAACCTCTGCCGAACTTCCGTCCGGATAGCTTTGATTATGAGTTTCAGCTGCCGGTAGGTACCACAACCGTACCGGAGGTGAAAGGTATTGCCGGCGATGAATACCAGACGGTGGACGATCCGGTCTATGGAGGTCTGAACGGTACCACGCGTATCTCTGTCACCGCCGGAGACGGTAGTACGACGACCTATAGCATCAAGTTCTCCGTCGACACCTATACCGATAATACGCTCAAGAGCCTCAAAGTAGAGGGCTACAGTCTGCAGAACAAGGACTATAATCCGGTGGAGTTCGATCCGCAAGTCAATGAGTATTGGGTCAAACTGAACCCGGAGACCACGACGACCCTTCCTACCGTCACGGCAGTGCTGCAGAATGAGCAGTACCAAGACTCCGTAGAGCGTCGTCCGAACGGCTTGAACGGCGATTATAAGATTACGGTTCGTCCGCGTAACGGCGCCAGCCGCACATACGTGATTCATTTTGTGTACAAGCAGTCGGATAACACCGCCCTGCGAATGATCTACCTCAACGGCGATTCGCTCGAGGGCTTTGATCCGGACAAGACCGATTATACCCAAGTGCTGGATACCGGTACGACAGAACTCCCTGTGGTCACGGCCGATCTGAGTGAACCCTCGCAAGACACGACGATCGTATGGGACGGTAAGACCGTTCGTATCACCGTTAAAGCACAGAGCGGCGCAAGAAGGACGTATAAGATCAAGTTCGTCATTCCGTCTGCTGCCAGCGCACAGTTGGAGATGATTTACATCGATGGCCAACCCTTGGAGGGTTTTAATCCGAGCACAACCGAGTATGACTATACCTTCAGTACGCCAACTTGCCCTGCTGTCACCGTCAAAGCGGCCGAAGGACAACAAGTGACGATCACCACGCCATACGCCGCCGGAGATGCGAAGATTACCGTCAAGACGGAGGATGGTACGGAGTCTAAATATACGATTCATTTCTTCGCGGAAGCCCCGGCTACGGTGCGTCTGGAAGACATTAAGATAGACGGTCATTCGCTGAAAGACGAAGGCATTTTCGAACCTGCCACGATGCACTACGAGCGTACCTATACCGGCGAACGCCCTGAGATAGGCTACGAAGCCGGTGAAACGGTAGCCGACGTACAAATCCTTTGGAAAGATGAGACGGCCTTACTCTTCGTCTCGGACAAGGACGGCAACCACGCTACCTACGAGATTGCTTTCACGCGTATCCCTTCAACGGAGAATACCCTCGAAGCGATCTATGCGGACTTCGGCGCAGGAGCGCAAGTTCTTGGAGACTTTGATCCGGCCAAGACGGATTACCACTATACCCTCGTAGCCGGTAGTGAGCTGCCGGAAGTGACCTATAAGGCAAAAGACAACAGCCAGGTGGTCTTCTTCGGTCAGACGAGCAAAGGTGAGTGGAAGATCATTGTGGAGGCGGAAGATGGTGCACAGAAGGAATACACCGTTACCTATACCATTGGCGCCTATGACGATGCTACGCTGGAGAACTTACTGCTCGATGGTACGCAGATAGCCGGCTTTGCTTCGGGTACGTATGAGTACGTGCTGGAACTCGACAACGGCGCCGAACTGCCGAAAGTGACGGTGGAGACGAAGCCGGGACAACGCATTCTCATCCAAACGCTGGATGTGGATCACCAGCAAGTTCGCGTGGACGCAGAGAGCGGGGCATTCGCTATCTATAATATCACCTACAAACGTAAGATCAGTAGCAACGCCTTCCTCAAAGACATCCTTGTTAACGGCATTAGCCAGGAAGGCTTCGCGCCGGATAACTTTACGTATATCGATTCGCTCGACCGTTTGGACGAGGATCTGAATCCCGTTACCGTGGTGCCGAATGTTTATCCGATAGGACAGCTGCCCAACCAGACGATCACAACCTATTACAGCCGTATCAACGGTACGACTCGTATCAATGTCATGGCAGAAGACGGAGAGACAGAGAACGACTACTTCATCGAGTTCCCTGTTCGCAAGTCGAACAACAATATGCTGGAGGATATCGAGTTGTTGACGGAAGATGATCTGAAGTTTACTTTTAAACCGAAGACGCTGGAATATACGGTGGAACTGCCTTACGGTACCACCACCTGTCCGCAATTGGATATCACGAAGGGCGAATCGGAGCAACGCGTCGATATTATCTCCCGTCCTATCGGTGAGACGACCGAAGTGGTCGTTTATGCCGAGAACGGTGACTCGCGTACCTACAAGATCCTCTTTAAGATGGAGCCGATGAAGGTGAAGAACCTCCTCACCATGATTCGTATCAAAGAGTTGGATCAGGAACTCAGCCTGAAGGACAAAGAGAAACGTATCTTCGACGTGGAGATACCGTTCGGTTCCCGTTCGATGACGGTGGAGTATGCGAAGACCTACGACGAACAGACCGTCTTTGTTCAACCGGGCGGCGTAAAAGCTCCGACAATCATTACCGTCAAATCCAATAACTCCGTGATACCTGATGAGGTCTATACCATCAACCCGATCGTACCTACTGCCGACCCGGCTACGTTGACGGATATTAAGGTAAATGGAACAACGATTCCGGGATTTGATCCAGAGAAATTCTCGTATATCGTGCCCTTTGTAGTAGAATTGGATACAGTATATGACCCGGAAGATCCCAGTACTATTTTGGAAATAAAGAGAACAAAACCGAACCTCAAATACACTCTCAAAAAAGGAGCAGAGATAGATATTGTTAATCAAACGAGTAAACACTGGCAAGCAGAAGTGACATATGGTGAAGGATCAAAGGCACGCACTAATACGTATCACGTATGGTATTACTATCAGAATGAGCAAGTGCCAAGCGCAGAGTTTACAACTTCGGAATGGACTCCTTGTGAGACCTATTCATCAAATGGGGCTCAAAAGCCGATAGGTTGGCATACTATTGCAGACGCTCTTGGTGCACATGGTACTTTCACTCCTGAAGGTTTAGTTCAAAAAGAAACTTCTCCTGATGCTGTTCACCTGCATAGCGCATATAGTGTTAGAGGTGGAGGTACTATCCCTGGTTTTATTACGCTTGGAAAAGTGTCTGGTTCTTGGGGCGTTGCCGGTTCTTCCGCTTTTGCAATTTCTGGAGGTATAGCGTTCCATAATAGTCCAGATGTGATGAAAATCAATTATAAACAAACAAAGTTTGTTTCCGGAAAAACGAATCAAATCCAATACATTTTGACAGGTATGGATGATGCGGTTGAGAAAGAGTGGACTGAATCTTCGACTAGTTCATCGTATAGTGTGCACACCTATGACTTGTCTGAGATTAATGAAAAGGCCGGAGAGCCTATCTCTTTGAATATTATTCTTAACTCCTTTAATCAGACATCAAGTGCGACTGATCCGCATGTGTTGTATGGTAATCCACAGTCAGCAGACTTATATGTTGATTGGATACGTTTTGAATACAACCACATACTGACAGATTTGAAGGTAGATGAGTTTACGGCTACTAAGACCGGCAATGCGTTTGAAGTTACATTAACCGATCAGTTCGAGCGCATCGAGAAGCCTGTTTTGTCCTTCAACGGTGAAGTAAGAGACCAAGCGCAAGATGTGACGTGGAAAGCTCCGACGAAGGATGCAGATTTCGAGATTCGCACCGCAGACATCCGTAACTGGGCAGAGAATGGTACCGACTATTCCGACTATACGCTGACCGTCAAACGTCCCTTGGATATAAAGAACCAACTCGCTACCTTGCTGATTGGCGGTGATACCCTCGAAGAGTTCGCGCCGGATAAGATAGCATACGAGATCAATCTGGAGTCCTCAAGCAGTAAAATCAAAGATGTACAGCCTGTACCCGCTTCGTCGCTCCAGACCGTCACGACCTCGTTCGATGAGGCTACCTCTACCTTCACCATCACTGTGAAACCGGAGAAGGAGAGTGAAGAAACGACTACTTACACCATCCATTTCAACAAGCCTGTAAGCAGCGATGCGACCTTGGAGAAAATCGTTGTAGACGGTCACGACGAGATCGCATATGATGCAGCTACGACGGAATATACCGTAAAAGATGATTACCTGCCGGTTATCTCGTTCACCAAGAAATATGACAAACAGCTTGTCAGCATCGAGAACGGCGTGATCACCGTAACGGCGGAAGACGGTACGACGAAGACGTACACCTTCCTGCGCGAAGACCCGGACTACACGCCGAATGGAACGATCTCGAAGTTCACCATCGGTACGGAAGACGTAGAGGGTTTCGGCGATGCGAACCATACCAAGATCGAAGCCAAACCCGAGGGTGCGGTGTTCTTCTCCCGCAAAGCGGAGCGCGACTTGGTAGAGTTCATCCAAACGGAGACGTATATGGAGTGGAGAATACCGGGAGCCGCTTCGGATTCCTATGTATGGTCGTTCAACACCGGCACACAGTCGGCGAATGCAGATCTTGCCGGCATAGCGCTCAACGGCGAGAACTACGATGAATATATCGCCTCCAAGACCGCTTACGAGCTTACTTCGGATACCACCATCGTCGTGGACGCTATTCTCGCAGAGAATACCCAGGCGCTGAGTACCTCTATCTCGCTTGCCGGAGACACCATCGAATACTCGATGACGGTGACGGCGGAAGACGGCACAAAGAAGACCTATAAGTTGAATATCTCCCGTCCGAAGAGCGATGACAATACTCTCGCCGGTATTTACCTGGATGACGTGCTGATCCCGGACTTCGATCCGAACCAGGAACTCTACACCGTAATTCTTCCGACGCCGGCGATCAAGACCGCACAACCGCAAATGCCGTCTATCACGTACATGGCCGGACACGAAGGTCAGTCGATCATCTTGGAACCGGGTGAAGTGGACGGAGATCCGACGAAGATACAGGTAACCAGCGAAGCCGGATTGGCTGCCATGAAAGAGTACTCCGTGGAAATCCAGGCAGAGAAGAGCCATTGTGTGGACCTCTCCGGAATCACGGTCAACGGGGTCGCTATCCAGGGCGATAAGGATGAGCATTTCGAGCCCGGTCGTCACTATTATTCCCTTTCGCTCAAGACCAGCGATATCGAGATAGGTTATACCTCTGACGATAAGTTCCAGAAAGTGGATATCTCTTCCACTACGCTCGAAGAGGAGAGTCAGTACCGCTATATCCTGCATGTAACGGCAGAGGATGGCGTGACTACGGCGGACTACCAGATCAATATCTACGTCGAGAACAAATCCACCGATTCGCAGTTGGCGAATATCTTGCTGAATGGTGAACCGATGGAGCGCTTTGAGCCTTTGTATAACCACAACCAGGTATTCGAACCGACGAATAGTTCGTATGAACTTAACTTGGCGCCGGGTAACCCGACATTGCCGGAAGTGAGTGCGGTACTGAAGATGGATAAGCAGACGGTGGATGTCACCTATCCGGACTCCGCAACCATCGTCTTGACGGTTACGGCTGCTGCCGGAGCACCGAATGTCACTCCGTACACGCTGCATTTCACCACGCCGCTTTCGACGAACACGAACTTACGCGTCATTGAGGCCGATAACCAACCGATCGATGACTTTTCGGCTGAAAATACCGTCTATCGATTCAACCTGCCCGATGGCGCAGAAGTGCCGAATATCAGTTGGGAAACGGAAGACGAGCGTGCACACGTGGATACCACACATACTCCTGAACCGACCAGCGAGACAATCACGCTGACCGTCAGGGCCGAAGATCCTTCGTACACGAAGACCTATACCGTGATCTATAACTTCGTCAAGTCGAGCATAGCTACGCTGGAGATGATCCTGGCTGATGCACAGGCACTGCCTGACTTCGCTCCGGAGAAACTCGACTACAGCTACGAGCACGATGCAGCGAAACCCTTCCCGGCATTGGATTATGAGAAGGGCGAGGAGAATCAGGAGGTACGCATAGATACCGTATCCTTTATGCCAGGCGAGAGCCTCAAACGCAGTCTGCAAGTCACGGCGCAGAATGGTAATACCAATACCTACTTTGTAGAGTACCACATCGTCAAGTCCTCTGTAGATACATTGCTCAATATCAGCGTGGACGGCAAGCGACTCGCAGAATACCGCGCGGATGTCTATGAGTATTTCTACCGCCTCGAGGCAGAGGATGCAGCTTCGCGCACCGACACCATCCCTGTTGTTCCCAACAAGGCGGATGAGTCACAGACGGTAGTGGTGAAGAATGAACCCGAGACCTCACTCAGCAAGTCAATGGACTATAAGTCTGTTGTCACGGTAACGGCTGAAACGGGCGCACAACGTGTGTACACCATCCATTATCCGGTAGCATTCTCGGATGTCGCCACGCTTAAGAATATCTACCTCAACGGTACGGCACTGGAAGGCTTTGACCCGGATGGTCATAGCTATCGTCAGGAGATCGGTATGACCGATGCTCTCCCGCTTGTGACCGTAGAGAAAGGCGAAGAGACGCAGACCGTGGATATCCACATCGTCAACGATGCGGTGCGTATCACCGTCACCGCCGAAGATGGAGTGACCACGGCGGATTATAACATCTCCTTCGAGCGTCTCAAATCATCGGAAACCAAGTTGCGTGATATCATCCTTTCGAGAGATAACAAAGTGTTGCCCTCCAGCCTCTTCCCGTACCGCCCGGATTACTACGAGTACACCATCACGCTGGACTTCGACGGAACACGCACCGCACTGGAGCAGATTCCTGAAGTAGAGTGGGTGAAGTACGAAGACGAGCAGACGGTGATATCCGAAACGCATGAGTTGGCAAACGGCGATATTCAAGTCGATGTTACCGTCACGGCTCCGAATGGAGAAGACCAGGCGATCTATTCGATCACCTTCAGTTTCCGCAAGCCGAGTGATGCAACCCTGATCTCCATTACGCTGGGAGACAATCTCATCGTGGTAGATGAGCGGAATACCGAGTATGAGTATGCTCATCCATTCGGTTCAACCACCGAGGATTACTTCACGCCGGAGCAGGTATCGTACGTACTCAGCGATCCGCTGGCTACGGCTACTCATACGATCGATGTGGAAGGCAAGATCATGATTACCGTGGTTGCGCAAGACGGATCGGACCTCACCTATTTCGTGACGCAGTATATCGCGTTGGATGGCGATAACTGGCTCGAGTCCATCGAACTGGACGGTGTAGAGATCCGTGATTTTGATCCGGAGGTAACCTTCTATACCCACTATCTGCGTGACGGTCTCAACCCGCCGGCAATCGTAGCCTTCCCGCGTTCGGAGAACGCCGAGGTGATCTATGGAATTGCAGCTGCCGGTGACACGTGTGATATCATCTGTAAGGCTGCCGATCAGTCGGAGCGCGTGTACCGCATATACTTCGCGAAATCGGAGATCAACGATGCCTTGACGCCGACGGAGAATGATGTGATCCTTCTCCGCGTGCCGGGAGAAAACAAGCTGCTCATCGCTTCGATTCGCCAGAATGTAGCCTTCGCGCTCTACGACCAGAACGGACACCTCGTTCATTTCGAAGAGACGGTTCCGGCGGCAGACCCGAACGATGTAGTGGTCTTCCAGGATGTGCATAACAAGGATGTCTTCTCCAAACTCATCGGAGACAAGACATGCCGCTATATTGACGTGCTTCCGAATCAGATTTACTTCTACGGATTCTATACCTCCGACAAAAAATTCAAGTCCGGTAAGATTATCTGCATACAGCAATAGAAGTTTGTCTGACAGCAGAAAAGGAGCCCCTCGGGGCTCTTTTTTTTGCTACCGTAGGATACTGCCCTGCAAAAAAAAATGTGCGCAAAATTTGCATATATGCAATTTTTGTAGTACCTTTGCAGCGCAAATTAATCGCTTATGGCTGAGCAGCATACCAAGAAACGCATCTTAGTGACCTATATCGAGGCCGGTTTTGGTCACATCACTACGGCGAACTCTATCGCCGATGCCATTGAGGCATTGCATGATCCGAATATCGAGCTGATCCGTAAGTATACCTTCCATGACGATCCGCTTTTGCAGAAAGTGGAGAAGAACTTCGTGAAGGAGGTCAAGTGGGCGAATATGTTCCCTTGGCATACCTATATCCAGATGGCAGCTACGCATATTCTCGGTATTCATAACTCCCTGCCATTCGTGGTAGCTACGGTCTATCGCCGCGCGTGCAAACAATATCTGAAGGTGCTCGAGCAGGTGAAGCCCGACATCATCATCGACACCCATTTCCTTACCTCGTTCTTCGCCACGCAGTACCGCGATAAGATCGACCCGCATGTCAAGGTCGTGACCTATGACCCGGATAATAACGTCCATAACTGGTGGAATATCCGTGTAGATAAATTCATCGTCAACTGCCGTCTGGCTTTCCACGATGCCTTGGAGCATGATTTCACGCGCAAGCAGCTGATGATCGTGCCCTTCGTGACGCGCAAGGAGATCATGGAGGTGACGGATACGCCTGCTTTCTTCCGCGAGAAATATCATCTTCCGGAGGATCGCTTCACCGTCATGGTAGCGGCGGGCGGATACGGTCGCTCGGGCATGTCACGTGTTATAGCGGCGCTCATGAACGTCAAGCATCCGATCACCGTCATCGCTATCTGCGGTACGAATACCCGGCTGTACCAGCGCCTGCAGAAGCTCAAAGCGGAAGTAGCGCCGCGCATCGACTTGCGGCCGTACGAATTTGTGCCGCATGTCTATGAATTGAACCGCGCGGCGGATGTGCTGCTTACCAAGGGGGGACCGAATGCTATGTTGGACAGCGTCCTGATGGGAGTACCGGTAGGCGTCTTCTACTGCGCTTCGCCTATCGAATATCAGTCTATGCACTTGTTTACTTCCATCCTGAACTGCGGACGGTTCTTAAAAACTTCCTTCAAGATCGTGCGTTGGATTAACGAATGTGTGACCAACCCCGCTATCCTCGATATCTACAAAGAGGCAGCGCAGGAAGTACGGCGAAAAGGTAACGGCGCGGTACAGATAGCGCAGTTTATTCAAACCTACGAAGTATAATCATGAGCAAGCAACCCGACATCGCTTCCGAAAACCGGTCTGTGGCGTCTCGTTTCAAGCCGTCCATGGTCATCTGGCCGATCCTGTTCGGTCTGGCGGGTGTGGGCTATATGTTCTGGCGTGAGATGCGGAATGGTATCCCCGATGAACCCCTCACGCTGGCGAACCACTGGTGGATATTCGTCATCCTGGTGGTGCTCTTCACCTTGTTCAAAGATTTCTCGGGCATGTATCGCCTGCGTGTCATGTCCGGTATGCCGCTCAAGTTCCGCCAGCTCTTCCGAATCCGCATGCTCTATGAGTTCACCTCGGCGGTCACCCCTTCTGCGGCAGGCGGTTCGTCGCTTGAGGTGCTCTTTATTCACCGCGAAGGCGTCAAAGTGAGCCGCGCCACCTCCATGACCATCCTGGCGCTATTCATGGACGAGATGTTGATGATCATCCTCTTCCCGTTCTTGCTAATGGTGATTCCCTATAGCGAACTCTTCACCTCCGAGGGCTATTTCCAGTACGGTTACCTCTGGGCATTCCTCATCGGCTATGCGATGAAGTTTGTTTGGGTGACGATTCTCTTCATCGGTTTGTTCTGCAAGTCGACTATCATCGTGAAAATCATCGGCCTGATCTTCAAGCTGAAGTTCCTTCGTAAATACAAAATGCGCGGTCTGCGTACGGCGCTGGAGATCCGTAACTGCGCGCTGGAGATCCAGCATGAGAGTCTCGGCTACTGGGTGCGTATGATCCTTTTGACGGCCGGTATATGGGTGTTCCGTTTTCTCATCGCCAATGCCGCGATCATGATCTTCAACCCGCTGACAGGAGCGGATAACCTGATGTGTTTTGCACGCCAGTATATCTTAGGCATCGTGACGATGATTGTTCCGACGCCCGGCGGTAGCGGTTTTGCGGAGGTGATGTTCGATGACTTCCTGTCGGAGTTTATTCCTCAGAAAATATCTACGATGGTTATCACGCCTATATGGCGTATATGTACCTATTATTATTACTTAATTGCCGGGGTGATTATATTGCCTCAATGGCTTGGAAGGAGCAAGCTGATAAAGAAACACCATGAAAGCAAGTGACGTTTTATTCTGTATCTTTAATTACCATCAAGCGGCTAACTCGGAACGCTTGTACCATGAACTGCGTCCGACCTTCGAGTGCCACATCTTGGATGCCGATAGCGGAGAGCGTCCCGATCCGTGCGATGGGGATACAGTCTATCTGCCTGATGTACATTACGGCGGTCTCTTGCACCATGCTATCACCATGGCGGAGAAAGGAAAATTCCCGTTCCTGTTCTTTATCTGTTCGGACGTGGTTATCCCGCATGAGACCTTCGAGCAACTAAAGCATATCTTGCTTTCCGAGTCCTTCGAAGGCGTAGGTGTCTATAGTCCGTCGCATGCGGACGACTCCTATACCTGGGTGGCTTGGTCCTATTCCCGTCATAGCGGCAAGCGCCGTGAGGTGGCGTTCTTGGAAGGCATGATCAGCATGTATTCGCAGGAGGTGTATCGCAAACTCGAGCCGCTCGATCTCAACCCGCATGGCTGGGGGCCGGACCTGGTAGCATGTTTCTATGCGCGCCACTGGGGCATGCGGTGTGAGGTAGATGACCGCGTCTCGATCCACCATCCGAAGGGGCATGTATACATCAATAAGCAGGCGCGGAGCGAAGCGCGCGCCTATATGATGAGTTATCCGGAGGGTTGGAAAATACGGGCTTACTGGGTGATTAGTTCGATACGCAATGCGACCATCCAGCTCTTCATCCTACCGTCGTCTTATCGCAAGTGGCTCAAGTTCTACCTGCCGGTCTATCGTTTCTTCCACCGGCGGNNATCTCGGTGTAGAATCCTGCGATATCCGACAGGCTCACTTTGTATTGCAGGTTGATCTGCATGCCGAACGTGCACTCATAGCCCACCGTCACGCATACACCAAAGTGGTTGTTGTGCAGCGTGTACAAACGGCTGTAGTCATAGCCGTCAGTCTGCTCTCCGGTGCCCGACGGTTCATCATAGCTGCGGTATTTATTGGCTACGTTGGAGGCGAAGGTGAAGTGGGTGAAGATACCGCCGCCGAACTGAATATACCCCTGCGTCATATTGCCGAAACGGCCTAAGAAATACACGGGTATATCCATGCCGAAAGACCAGAGGTGGTTCGCGGTGTCGGTCGCGGCGAAGTAGTTCTCCTGAGCCGTGAAAATCACCTGCGGCTGGATAGAGAAGTGCTTCGAGAGACGGAAGTCAATGAAGCCGCCTAACTCCGCACCGATGCGCATATACGAACTCATCGGCTTGTGGTTGCGGGTAATGATGAAGTTACTCATGTTCGCGCCGGCNNGCTCCGTGTCAAACTCCACCAACTGCTGCTTGACGTTTTCCATCTTCGCATGCAGCGTACTGTCATTGGCATGCTGCGCCCGGATAGGCACCAGGAATAGGGAGCAAACAGCTACGATAAATATCTTTTTCATTATATTATTCATATTTTGTCTGTACTCTGTATTCTGTCAGTGTAACGGCCTTTACAATGAGAACCGTACGGTTACTTTCACGCCGTTACGTCCCCAGGCGGGGATGCGGCGGCGCGCTTGAATCATAATCGGTTCTCCGGTCTCGGGATCGATCATCGGGTTGCCGGTACCGTCTAACTGCGGCACTTTGTACGGCAGCTCATAGTCGTTATACGTCAGGCGGCGGACATAGTCGATGCGGATGAATTTGAAGATGTTCTCAAATCCTGCCGTGAGCTCCAGGTACGGCAACTTACCGATCGGCGAAGACGTCGTACCGGATTGGTAGTATCCGTCCTTGTCGAAGGTCGCCGTCTGCGGGAACTCATACAATCCGCTGCCGGTCTCCAGATACGGGTTGTTCTTCTTCGTCAGACCTCCGTAGATACCGGCGAACGAAACGACACCGCGCAGCTTGAGTTTGTTGATACCCGGGATGCGGTTCAGGATCCAACCCTTGAAATAATACGTCATGTACAGCGATACATACTCGTCCATCATGAACTCCATCGGTTTCATCAGGTTGAAGGCGCGCTGACCGAGCAAGATACTCGTCGAGGTCGGCGGGATATGCAATTTCGTGAACGGCACTTTCTGCCAGATGATACCCGTCTGTACGCGCAGGTCGAGGTGACCGAAGGCCGAGAACCAGAAGCGCTTGTCGAACATGACCTCCGTCTTGTTGTAGAAGAAGCCGTCTCCGCCGTTATGACGGTCGTCCAGGTAACCGATGGTATGCGTTAGCTTGACCGTCGGCGCATCTTTCTCGATCGTCCACGGACTCTTGATACCCGCGCGGTCCATACCGATGGTCGAACCCGGTGAGTA
>LXOW01442674.1_pt1 | contig 57930 bp, 54 predicted proteins | sample 1368591 | NCBI WGS metagenome assembly LXOW01 (sample SAMN04884650, study PRJNA319009) | bovine gut metagenome | isolation source: Cow rumen | host: Bos taurus | place: Italy: Legnaro (PD) | collected 2014-07-09
GGCTCGGAGATGTGTATAAGAGACAGAGCCGGATGAGATCGGCCTGGCTCTAGAGGCGGCGGAGGGGCGGCTCCGCATCAGCCGCCGCATGATGCTGCAGGTTTCGCTCCGACGCGGCGGGGAGCTCATTTTCACCGATCACGCGCTCAACGACGTCGTTCTGCATGGCTACGGCGACTGCGTGCAGCTCACGGCCTTCTGCAACGGAGATAAGGTGCTGCGCTTCTCGGGCGACGGCATCATCCTGGCTACGCCCACGGGCTCCACCGGCTATTCCATGTCGGCCGGCGGGCCGATCGTGGAGCCCGACGCCTCGAATATCATTCTCAGCCCGATCTGCGCACACAGCATGGGCTCACGTTCCTTTGTGCTCGACCCGCAGAGAGCGCTTGTGATCCGAGCCGAGCGCCTGCACAGCCGCCGCGCGTATCTCTCGGTCGACGGGATAGCCTCGGCTGATCTGCAAAACGGCGACGAGCTGCTGATTTCGCGCTCGCCCTTTGAGACCCTGATGGCTGTGCCGGGCACCAGAAGCTTTTTTGAAATCGCCTATGAGAAACTCATGTAACGGAGGATCAAGATGAAAAACGGAAGACAGCGCGCGATTCTCGAGATCATTGCCGAGCGCGAGATCGAGACCCAGCATCAGCTGCTGGAGGCGCTCTGCGAGCGCGGCGTCAAAAGCACGCAGGCGACGCTCTCCCGCGATATGAAGGAGCTGCGGCTAGTGAAGGAGCTCGGGTCGAAGGGCAGCTATCGCTATGTGGTAGGGCGCGCGGAGGCCGAGGATTACGACGACAGGCTGGGCAAGATTTTCAAGGAGAGCGTGATTTCCTTTGACGTGGCGCAGAACCTCGTCGTCGTCAAGACGCTCCCCGGCATGGCGCAGGGCGCCTGCGCCGCGATCGACACGATGGAGATCCACGGCCTGATCGGCACCCTGGCGGGCGACGACACGATATTTCTCGCCATGCGCGACAACGAGAGCGCGCTGGCTTTTCGGCATGAGATCGAAAGGATTCTGTAAGCAAGAGATCCGAGAGGCAAAGGCATGTTACACGAGCTGCACATAGAGAATATTGCGGTCATTGAAAAGGCTGATATCGTCTTCACTGCCGGTCTGAACGTCCTGACCGGTGAAACAGGCGCGGGCAAATCCATCGTGATCGACTCGATCTCCGCCATCCTCGGCGGGCGCGTCAGCCGGGAGCTGGTTCGCCGCAGCGCGGAGAGGGGCACGGTGACAGCCGTGTTCGACTGCCCGGAGGCAAGCCGCTGGCTCGAGGAGAATGAGATCGAAGCGGACGGCGAGCTGATCGTGCAGCGGCGCATCATGGGAGACGGAAAGAGCAGCTGCCGCGTCTGCGGCACGCCGGTCACGGCGGCGCAGCTTCGCGAGCTCGGCGCGCTGCTGGTCGATATCCACGGCCAGAACGACGGGCGCCAGCTCATGGACGAGCGGCAGCACCGTCTCTACCTCGACCGCTTCGGGCGGCTCGAGGGCGCGCTGGAAGCGTATCAGAGCGTCTACCGGCGTTATACGCAGATCCGCGCGGAGATCGAATCCCTGCGGCTCGACGAGATAGAGAAGGCGCGCTTGAGCGAGAGTCTGCGCTATCAGATCGCCGAGCTGGAGCGCGCGGAGCTCAAGGCGGGAGAGAAGGACAGTCTGATCTCCCGGCGCGATCTCCTGCGCAATGCGGAGAAGCTGACCGAGGCGATCGACGGGGCTTTCGGCTCCCTCTACGGCGGAGAGGACAACGCCCTGAGCCTTGTGCAAAATGCCGAATACTATGCGTCCAGAGCCGCAGGCATCGCCCCGGAGCTCGATGGCGCGACGAAGAGCATCCGGGAGGCTTCGTATCTGCTGTCCGACGCGGCGGAGACGCTGCGCGATTTCCGCGACAGGCTGGATTTCTCCTCCGAGGAGTACGACCGCCTCGAGGAGCGCATCTCCCTTTTGCACAAGCTGGAACGGAAATACGGCAAGGACGAGGAGGAGCTGCTCGCGCATCTGGACGCCTGCCGCGCGCGCCTCGATGAAATCGAGTACGCCGACGAGCGGATCGAGAAGCTCAAACGGGAGCTGGCCGTGCAGAAGGCGCAGTGCCGTGAGGCGGCGAGGACGCTCGGGGAGCAGCGGCGGAGAGCCGCCGCCGAGCTTGAGCAGCGCATCGTCTCCGAGCTCAGACAGCTCAATATGCCCTCCGTCAGATTCACGGTCGACTTTGCCCCGCTGGAGACGGAGCCCGGCTTCGATTCGAGCGGCAGCGACAGGATAAGCTTCCTCATGTCCGCCAACGCCGGGGAGGAGCCGGGCCGGATCAGCCGCATCGCCTCCGGCGGCGAGCTGAGCCGCATCATGCTGGCGATGAAGAACGTCTTCGCGGAGAACGACCCGGTGCCGACGATGATCTTTGACGAGATCGACACCGGCGTCTCCGGCATCGCCGCGCAGCGCGTGGGGGAGAAGCTCTACGCCGTCTCCCTCGGCAAGCAGGTGCTCTGCGTCACACATCTGCCGCAGATCGCCGCGATGGCGGACAGCCACTACCGCATCCTCAAGGAGGAGCGCGAGGGGCGCACCTATACCGAGGTGCAGCCCTTGAGCCGTGAGGGGCGGCGCGGGGAGCTCGCGCGGCTGCACGGCGGCGACAACATCACCGCCACGACGCTCGCGAGCGCCGAGGAGCAGCTTGCGTCAACGGAGCGCTTCAAGGAGACGCTGGCGCAGGAGCCGAGTACCGCGCGCTCACAGTAAACGAGATATACGGGAAGCCCGACTGGGAGCCGCTGCAGAGCATGAGGTGTTCTGCGGCGGCTCCCCCGTTTTGACCGCTTATACCGTTTTTGCTACCGCCTGGGCCACGCCCGCTTGACTTTGCCGGTTTGTGTGTTATTGTAAAAATGTAGAAATACTGAAGTCATGAGAACAAGAAAGGAGCTGGCATTATGAAAAAACGTATCACGGCTCTCGCGCTGGCGCTGGTCTTCTGCGTCTGCCTGCTGCCTGTCACGGGCTATGCCGAGGTAAGCGAGTCCGTTCTTGACCCCGCGGCGTTTGCCCCAAAGAATGTAGAGGTACAGTTTCAGGGCACTGGGACGGACGCAAGCGGCCAGAATGTTCTGGATATGACCGTCACCTGGGACGATGACGAGTCAATCCTGTATTGCGAGCTCTACCCCTTCGTAGAGGACGGCAATGGCGGGTTGTTCTTCCTGTCCCCCACAAACGGCCCGACGATCGTGCGGCAGGGCGCCGACGCGAGCGCGCCGGAGAGCGTACAGTGGACGACGCAGAACGGCCGGAACAGTATCAAGCTCTCTGTCCCGATCCTCGGTGAGAACGAACAGCAGTTCACCGCGACGCAGAGCGGCGGCACTACTTACTACAGCGCCAATGGCCTTAAGGAGAACAACGTCGGCGTCATCCTGATGACCGCCGTGATGAATCCCTATCTGTGGTCGGAATCCGAATACAGCAGCCCCGTCGTGTTTACCTACACGAAGCTAAACGCGGATCAGCGCGCTGTCTTTACCCAGGCTCCCACGGTGGGGACAAACAAGGCGCCGACGGTAAACGGCGTACTCTATGACGCCGAGACGACGGAGCTGGCCGTGTCCTTCACGACGGAAGACGTGGAATCCCGGTATTTCGAGACCCTGATGCTGGTGAAGGAAGAGATCGAGAACCATATGGGCATGTTCACGATCAGCGGCGTCGTGTACTATCTGCTCGGCATCATGTCCTTTGACGAGGATCAGTCCTGCGTCAGCGTGGATAAAGAGACGGGCTATGCCATGATCAACGGGGAGCAGTATTTCGGCCAAAACGAGGAGCCAAAGATCGGCGACGAGCTGTATATCGCCGTGCAGACGGAGGGCGCACACCCGGAGGGCGACTGGGGCGAGGGCTCCGAGGTAAGCGAGCCCGTGAAGATCACCGTCGGCGAGGTGGGCAGCCCGAAGGATCTGGTCGATCTCTCCCAGGCGGAGGTCACCGGGACAAAGCCCGAGGGCGAGTGGTATACCACGGACGAGATGAAAGAGCTCGCCCTGACATGGGCCGGAAGAACGCTGTCCGAGGGCGAGGAGTATACCAGCGAGATCGCGAGCGAGGAGTCGGAAGGGGAGACGACCTCGACCAAGACCTTCAGGCCCGTCTGGGGCAAATCGAAGGGCAAAAAACAGTTCCGCGTCAAGGCCGCGCCGTAATCAAAGCCGCAGGTCGATGTGCACTGGAACGGGAAAACGTAGCTGGGTAAACGCTCTATTGCGAAGTCCTCCTTCAAAAATTCGCATACTCTGTCGTTTTCCGCCCATTGGTGGATTTGCTTTAGATTCCTCAAGCCGCAGATACTTCCCAATATGGTAACAACGATTGCATCACACCCTGTAGTAATATCCGTCGTGCGGCTTCTCAATTTCTACTTCTGTAAAGTAGTCTGCGAACATGTTTCTTCCCATACCCTGATTCTATAACATAGATCAGAGTTATGTCAACCAATATTTTACACTTTCTTAAAAAGTTGATTTCCGTGGCCGTTTCGCTCTTCGTCTTGACAAGCGCGCCAACTTCGGCTATAATCCAATCCGTCAACGCGAGGAAGAACAGAAGTACCGTTTTTTTGACGCTGCGCAGAGAGCCCCTGGCCGGTGAAAAGGGGAGAGCGGGAAAGCGGGAATACGGTTCGGAGCGGCACACCGAAAGGGGAACCGAGTAGGCTGCGACGGGCGCGCCCGATACAGCGCTTGAGTGCTCTGCACTCAGTGAGGCTTTTCCCGCGAGGGGAGAGCGTTCAGAGGTGGTACCGCAAGATTTTGCCCTCTGTCCGTACTCTACGGACAGAGGGTTTTTGAATGGAGGTGTATGTATGGGAGTGAAGGAAAAGGCGACGGCTCTGCATGAGAGCGGCTTCAACTGTGCGCAGAGCGTTCTGTGCGCTCTCGGGGAGTATACGGGGCTGGATGAGAAAACGGCGCTCGCGATCTCCGGCGGCTTCGGCGGCGGCGTGAACTGCGGGGAGATCTGCGGCGCGGCGTCCGGCGCGGTCATGGCGCTGGGGCTCGCGAGTCCCCACACGGAGGGAACCGATACCGAGGCGAAGGCGCGCGTGAGGAAGCTCGCGGCCGCGTTCAACCGCTCGTTCCGGGAAAAATACGGCTGCATCCGCTGCGTCGATCTCAAGCGCGCGGGGCACCCCTGCGCCGAGCTGATCGAATTTGCCGCCGAGGAAGCGGAAAAGATGTTGAAGGAAATCAAAGAATAAGGAGTTTAACCATGGGAATCTATGAGGAACTGGTCGCGCGCGGGCTGATCGCTCAGGTGACGAATGAGGAGCTGATCCGCGACGTGCTCAATAACGGCAAGGCCGTGTTCTACATCGGCTTTGACTGCACGGCCGACAGCCTGACCGCCGGGCATTTCATGGCGCTGACGCTGATGAAGCGCCTGCAGCAGGCGGGCAACAAGCCCATCGCGCTCATCGGCGGCGGCACGACCATGATCGGCGACCCCTCGGGCCGCACCGACATGCGCAAGATGCTGACGCGCGAGGACATCAACCACAACGCCGAGTGCTTCAAGCGCCAGATGGAGCGCTTCATCGACTTCGGCGAGGGGCCGGGGCAGGCGATGATGCTCAATAACGCCGACTGGCTGCTGAGCCTCAACTATGTCGAGCTCCTGCGCGAGGTCGGCGCCTGCTTCTCCGTCAACAACATGCTGCGCGCCGAGTGCTACAAGCAGCGCATGGAGAAGGGTCTGAGCTTTCTCGAGTTCAACTACATGATCATGCAGAGCTATGACTTCTACTACCTGTTCCAGCACTACGGCTGCAACATGCAGTTCGGCGGGGACGATCAGTGGAGCAACATGCTCGGCNNCATGCTCGGCGGGCGCGAGCTGATCCGCCGCAAGCTCGACGAGGAGGCCCACGCCATGACCATCACCCTGCTGACCGACTCGCAGGGCAAGAAGATGGGCAAGACCGCCGGAAACGCCGTCTGGCTCGATCCGAACAAGACCAGCCCCTACGAATTCTATCAATACTGGCGCAACGTGGACGACGCCGACGTGATGAAGTGCATCCGGATGCTGACCTTCCTGCCGCTTGAGCAGATCGACGAGATGGCCGCATGGGAGGGCAGCCAGCTCAACCGCGCCAAGGAGATTCTGGCCTATGAGCTGACCTCGATGGTACACGGCGAGGAGGAGGCGAAGAAGGCCGAGGCCAGCGCGAAGGCGCTCTTCTCCGGCTCCGGCGTGAGCGGGGACATGCCCACGACCGAGCTTCACGAGGCCGATCTCGCAAACGGCGCGCTCGACCTGCTGACCCTGCTCGTCAAATCCGGGCTCTGCACCACAAAGTCCGACGCCCGCCGCAACGTCCAGCAGGGCGGCGTCACAGTAAACGAGGAGAAGGTCACGGATATCGCCCGCAGCTACACCGCCGACGAGCTCCGCGCGGGGCTTGTTCTGAGACGAGGGAAGAAAAATCATAATAAGGTCGTGCTGAAATAACGAATCCCCGCCGTCCCGTTGGGGCGGCGGGGAATCATTTATGTCGCTTGAGCGTTACTCCGCCTCGTCATACAAAAGCGTGACGAACTCAGCGGGCGTATAGACCGGCATGGGCGCGCCGGTATAGTCCTTCACGTTTCGCGTCACGATGCAGTCGATCTCCGCGCGGGCGGCGGATTCGATCATTACCGCGTCTTCAAAATCCGAAACGCCGCTTGCCAGTGCTCTCCGACAGTCGATCCCGCAGGTGTCCAGCAGCTCAAAGAGAGAGAAGAGCGCGCTGAGCACTCTCTTCGTCTCCCCGGCGCTGTGCAGCGCTTTGTGCATCAGATAGTAGATATCCGTCACGGAATTCGCGGCGAGAAAGCCGACGCAGCGCAGATTTGCCACGGCCATAAAAACTGCCTCGGCGTCCTTGTCAAACGGTTTTCGGCTTTGCAGCGCGTCGATGACAACGCAGGTGTCGATCAGCGCGTTCATACCCGTTCCAGCCTCTCGCTGCGCGCCTGCTCAACGGTCATATCGGCAGGAAGAACACCGAAGAGAGACTTTGCCATTTCTACTCTGTCCTGATTGGGATTGGACAGCTTGGCAACAACTTTGCCGTTTCGGGTAATATAAACGTCCTCACGCTCCGCCATAAGAAGATATTTGCTCAAGTTCTGTTTCAGCTCTGTCGCGGTAATAGACATAGCGACTCCCTCCTTCATCAGTCTTGGCCTCCTCTGTATTATACGGCAATCGCACGATTTTAGCAATAGAATCGTGCGAAATTTTTGCCGGTTCTGTACGCTGCTCTGTGGTGCTCGTCTGTGGGCGAAAAAATCGCCGCCGCCCGGTGGGGCGGCGGCGCTGAATCGTGTTTACTCCGCGAGGACTTTCTTGAGTCTCGCGTAGCGGGGGAGGGAGTTCTCCAGCGGGAGCTCGGGCTCGCCCTGGATGAGGGGCAGCACGTAGTCGATGAACTCGTGCTTGAGGCCGTTCTTGGTCTCGTTGATCCACTCGAGCGGAACCTTCTTCTCGAAGTTCGCGACGGAGGAGAGGGGCAGCAGCTCATACTTGCAGGTATACTGTCCGTCGACCATCTCGCGCTTGAAGGCGACCATGTAGCCGGTCGTGCCCTTGACGGCCTCTTCGACCGCCGTGCGGCCCGCGCCGCAGGCCTCGGTCACATCGACGAGGGAGGCCAGATGCGCGCCGCAGCGCTGGAGAAGGCTAAGCTCGATGCCGCGCACCTTCGCCCCGCTGCGGCGCTTGACGATGTCGGCCAGCAGAGAGGCCAGACCGCCGAGCTGGGCGTGGCCGAAGCCGTCGGTCGCGGAGGCCTTCGCCTCGGAGACAAAGCGGCCGTCTGCATAGTGGATGCCCTCAGAGACGGCGACCAGAACCTTGCCGTCGTTCTCATGATAGACGCGCTTGACGTCCTCGATGAACTTGTCCATGTCGAAATCGGTCTCGGGCAGGTAGATGAGGTCGGGGCCGGAGCCGAACTCGGTGGCCAGAGCGGCGCTCGCGGCGAGCCAGCCGGCGTGACGGCCCATGATCTCCACGATGGTGATCATGCCGGTGTCATAGACGCGCGCGTCCTTGTTGATCTCCATGCAGGAGGTGGCGATATACTTCGCGGCGCTGGCGAAGCCGGGGCAGTGGTCGGTGCCGAAGAGGTCGTTGTCGATGGTCTTGGGCACGCCCATCACGCGGCACTCATAGCCGACCGACTCCATGTAGCGGCTGATCTTGTTGCAGGTGTCCATGGAATCGTTGCCGCCGTTGTAGAAGAAGTAGCGCACGTCGTACTTTTTGAAGATCTCGAGGATGCGCTTATAATCGGTGTCGTCCTCCTCGGGATCGGCGATCTTGTAGCGGCAGGAGCCCAGCTCGGAGGACGGGGTGTGCAGCAGGAGCTTCAGCTCCTTCGGGTCTTCCTCGTCCATGACATACAGCTTGTCGTCCAGCACGCCCTTGATGCCGTGGGCCGCGCCGTAGACCTTCGTGATCTCCTCAGCGTCGAGCGCGGCGCGGATGACGCCGTAGGCGCTGGCGTTGATGACGGCGGTGGGGCCGCCGGACTGACCGAAGATGCAGGAGCCGATCAATTTCTTGCTCATGAATTGAATGCCTCCAAAAATAAAAAATTTTATGAATTTGTGAAATGTGCGTCTTGATTATGAGCACTATTGAGTCTATAATAGAAAAGCAAATTTGTAAATATTTATTTTGAACAAATTTTGCAAATTTCATATTAAAGGAGAATATCAATATGCCTCTCGTCAGCACAAAAGAAATGTTTGCGAAGGCCTATGACGGCGGATACGCCGTCGGCGCTTTCAATGTGAACAACATGGAGATCGTGCAGGGAATCACCGAAGCCGCGGGCGAGCTCAAGAGCCCCGTGATTCTGCAGGTGTCCAAGGGCGCCCGCGCCTATGCCAACCACACCTATCTGGTCAAGCTGGTCGAGGCTGCGGTTATCGAGAATCCCGAGATCCCCATCGCGCTGCATCTGGACCACGGCGACACCTTCGAGCTCTGCAAGTCCTGCATCGACGGCGGCTTCACCTCCGTCATGATCGACGCCTCCTCCAAGTCCTTTGAGGACAACATCGCCCTGACCCGCCAGGTCGTCGAGTATGCCCATGACCACGGCGTCGTCGTCGAGGCCGAGCTCGGCACCCTCGCCGGCGTCGAGGACGAGGTCGCGGTGGAGCACGGCAAGGAGAGCTACACCCGTCCCGAGGAGGTCGAGGAGTTCGTCACCCGCACCGGCTGCGACTCTCTGGCCATCGCCATCGGCACCTCCCACGGCGCGTACAAGTTCAAGGCTTCCCAGTGCACCCGCAACGCCGACGGCGTGCTCGTGCCGCCTCCGCTGCGCTTCGACGTGCTCGAGGAGTGCATCAAGCGCCTGCCCGGCTTCCCCATCGTCCTGCACGGCTCCTCCTCCGTTCCCCAGGAGTTCGTGAAGATGGTCAACCAGTACGGCGGCAACATGCCCGACGCGATCGGCATTCCCGAGGATCAGCTCCGCGAGGCCGCGAAGCTCGCCGTCTGCAAGATCAATATCGACTCCGATATCCGTCTTGCCATGACCGGCAACATCCGCAAGTACTTTGCCGAGCATCCCGATCACTTCGATCCGCGCCAGTACCTCAAGCCCGCGCGTCAGGCTGTCAAGGACATGGTCGCGCACAAGATCGTCCACGTTCTCGGCTCCGACGGAAAGGCCTGAGCTCCACACGAAGCCTTTCCCGAAAGATAGAAATTGGAGGTGGCAAAGTTGAGCAAACTGCTCGAACGCATATCGCAGTTTATAAAGCGCTATGACGGCGAGAGGACGCAGACGAACACGTTTCGGCTGGTTCGTCTGATCCTTGCCGGCGTGATATTTGCTCTGGCGGTCGTGATTGCGATGCCGACGGTGCTGCGCTTTATTCTGCTGGCGCTCTCTTCGATAGCCGCAGGATACGATCTGGTGATCGACGCGATCAATTCTGTGGAGGAGAGGGACTACTTTGCCGCCTCTCTGGTTCTGGTTGTGACCGCGCTGCTCGCGTTCATGCTGAACTATCCCGGCGAGGCTGCGGCGATGATCCTGGTCTACCAGTTTGGAAAGCTGGTGCTCGGCTTTATCGCCGCTCGCAGCCGCAAGGCGGCGCTCGACTGTCTGTCCGATGCGGATGAGGACACGGCCGCCCGTATCGCGGAACGCGAACAGCATAAAGAGGCAACGGAGCTGAAGCTTGCCGATACGATCCGCTCAAGCGGCGGCTTTGTGCTCAAGCTCGCCATGGCGGCCTCGGTTCTCTATGCGGTCCTGCTGCTTTTCCTGGGCGATTATTCGCTCCGCATCTCTCTCCACCGCGCGCTGATGATCGTCGTTGTCTGCACGCCGGCGTCCCTGGTCGCCGCAATGCCCTTGACGGGGCTCTTCGGCCTCTGCTTCAGCGCACAGGAGGGCGTGGAATTCAACAGCGCTTCGACCATGGAGAATATGGCCGAGGCGAACGCCTTTGTCTTTGACAAGGCCGGCACCTTCTCGCAGGAGGAGCCGCGCGTGCTCGCGGTCTATTCTGATCTGATCGACAGCCGGACGCTGATGAATTTTGCCGCCCATGCGGTGTACTACTCCGAACAGCCCTTCTCGCAGGCGATCTCTTCGGCCTACGGCGCGGACTATATGCTCGAGGTCATCAGCGATTTTCATGAGATCCCCGGCGGCGTACAGGTGCAGATCAGCGGGAATCCCGTGCTGCTGGCGACGGCTGCGGTGATGGCGGAGAAGGGGATACGTGTTCCGCAGGAGCAGTCCGCCGATGTGCAGACCTTCTATCTCGTCGTCTCCGGGCGCTACGTCGGCAGGATCGAGATATCCGCCGCTTTCAATCTGGAGGCGCAGGATCTGGCGGCCAACGTCATGGAATGCGGGATCAACCGCTGTATCCTGCTCACGGACGACGGCCGTGAGGAGAGCCAGCGCGTCGGCGAGGCCCTCGGCTTTGACGAGGTGCACGGCGAGTGCGACACCGAAAAGAAGCTCAAGCTCATTTCCGAGCTGAAGGCCGAGGGGAAAAAGCCCGTCTACGTCTATGCCAACGGCTTCGAGGCGCACAGCGAGGCGGATGTGGATATCCGCGTCGGGAAGAAATCCCGCTTTGCCGACGTGCTCGTCAAGCCGGAGAATCTCTCTCAACTGCCCTTCGCGCTCCAAATCTGTCGGCGGATGCAGGCTGTCGCGACCGAGAACGCCGTGTTTGCCTTTATGATCAAGGCCATCCTGATCTTTCTGAGCATGATCGGCTACAGCAAGCTCTGGTTCGTGGTCTTCCTCGACCTGGCCGCCGCGGTGGCGACGCAGCTTCACGCTTCCCGCGTCACGCAGGAGCCGCTGCTGAACTTTGCCAAGAACAGAAGATAAGGACGCCTTGCGTGTCCGACTTCTTGGAGGCTGTCCGTATCACGGGCGGCCTCCTGTTGGTTCTTGCACTTCCCACAAAACTGTGCTAAGATGGACGCCGGATGTGATGAGAATGAGAGTATTGGGGATAGACCCCGGTATCGCGACGATCGGCTTCGGTCTGATCGAAGCCGACAGGAGCCGCCTCCGCCTGGTTCAGTGCGGCGTCATCAGTACGCCCGCCCACACGCGGCTCTCCGAGCGCCTCGCGCAGATCTATGACGATCTCGGGCAGCTTCTGGAGCTGTACAGGCCAGACGCCGTTGCGGTGGAGGAGCTGTTTTTCAATACCAATATCACCACCGGCATCGCCGTCGCGCACGGCCGCGGCGTGATCCTGCTCGCCTGCCAGAAGGCCGGCGTCGCGATCTTTGAGTATACGCCCCTGCAGGTCAAGCAGGCCGTCGTGGGCTACGGACGCGCGGAGAAGGCGCAGGTCATGGATATGGTGAAGCGGATCTGCGGCCTGTCCGCGCCGCCGAAGCCGGACGACGCCGCCGACGCGGTAGCGCTCGCGCTCTGCCATGCGCGCAGCGCGAGTTCCCTGCTGTATAAAGGAGAGCAGAACGAATGTTCTACCATTTAGAAGGAAATGTGACAGAGTTCGGGCAAAACCTGGTCGTGCTGGACTGCGGCGGGATCGGCTTTGCGCTGAACGCCACCCTGAACACGATCTCCCGGCTCAAAACAGGCCAGAGAGCCAAGCTCTATGTGTCCGAGGCGATAGGGGAGAGCAACTTCGACCTCTATGGCTTTGCCGAGAAAAGCGAGAAGCGCTGCTTTGAGATGCTCGTCTCCGTCTCCGGCATCGGGCCGAAGGCGGCGCTCTCGATCCTGTCCTACAACAGCCCGGAGAGCCTCGCGCTCGCGATCATGAACAACGACCTCAAGGCGCTGACAGTCGCGCCGGGGATCGGGAAAAAGATCGCCCAGCGCGTCGTGCTGGAGCTCAAGGACAAGGTGTCCAAGGAGATCGAACCGTTTGAGCCCGGCTTCCAGCCGCCGAGCGCCGTGAGCACGGCGAGCGGCAGCCTCGGCGACGCGATGGCCGCCCTGACGGTGCTGGGCTACAGCAGCGCGGAGATCACGCCCGCGCTCAAGAGCCTGGATACCTCCGCCATGTCGGCCGAGGAGATCATCAAAGCGGTACTCAAGCAAATGCTTCGCTAGTGGGAGAGCGCTATGAGCATCAGTTTTTCCGAAGAGAACAATACCGAGATCATCACGACGGCCGCAAGCCTTCCTGAGGACAGCGCGGAGGGTTCGCTGCGTCCGCGCACGATCGCGGAATACATCGGTCAGGAAAAGGCCAAGGACAACCTGGAAATCTTCATCCGCGCCGCCAAGCTGCGCGGCGAGCCGCTCGACCATGTGCTGCTCCACGGCCCTCCGGGGCTCGGCAAGACGACGCTGGCCGCCGTCATCGCCAACGAGATGGGCGTCAACATGCGCATCACCTCCGGCCCCGCGATCGAAAAGCCGGGGGATCTGGTCGCGATGCTGACCAATCTCAATGAGGGGGACATCCTCTTTGTTGACGAGATCCACCGCCTGAACCGCGCCTATGAGGAGATTCTGTACCCCGCAATGGAGGATTACGCCATCGACATCATCCTCGGCAAGGGGCCCTCGGCCAATTCCCTGCATCTGGAGCTGCCGCGCTTTACGCTGATCGGCGCGACAACGCGCTCGGGGCAGCTCACTGCGCCGCTGCGCGACCGCTTCGGCGTGACGCTGAGGCTTGAGCTCTATTCGCCGGAGGAGCTGACGCGGATCGTCACGCGCTCTGCCGGCATCCTCGGGGTGGAGATCGAGCGAGAGGGCGCCTTCGAGATCGCCTCCCGCTCGCGCGGTACGCCGCGCATCGCGAACCGCCTGCTGCGCCGTGTGCGCGATTTTGCCCAGGTGCGCGCGGACGGGATCATCACCCGCGCTGTGGCCGACGAAGCGCTGTCCCGGCTCGAGGTCGATAAGCTGGGGCTGGACGCGCTGGACAGAAGAATGCTGAGAAGCATCATCGACTTCTATCACGGCGGCCCGGTGGGTCTGGAGACACTCGCCGCGACGATCAACGAGGACGCGATCACGCTCGAGGATGTGTATGAGCCCTATCTGCTGCAAAAGGGCTTTTTGACGCGCACGCCCCGCGGCCGCTGTGTGACCCGACGCGCCTATGAGCATCTCGGCATCGCGTACATCGGGCAGCAGGAACTGCCGCTCTGAGGCGGAAACTCAAGTTTTTTGACATTTTGAATGAAAACTATTGACAATGGACAGGATTGCGGTATAATGCAATTGCGTTTTCTTGGATACTTGTGAGAAAATGATGGAAAACACCAAGCTGACTGACGATGAATTGCAGCTTCTCGCCGCCTCCGGTGATCGAGACGCGGAAGAACAGCTCGTCGAGCGATATATGCGCCTGGTTCGCAGCTGCGCCCGTCCGCTTTTTCTGGCGGGAGGGGACAGCGAGGATCTGATACAGGAGGGCCTGCTGGGTCTGCTCTCCGCGATCCGCCAGTACGATCCGAGCTGCGGCGCCAGCCTTGCGACCTTCGCCGAGCACTGTATTCGCAGGCGTCTTTTGTCAGCCATAAAATCCGCATCCCGATTAAAGCATCTCCCGCTCAATGACCGTGTTCCCCTTGAACAGCTCTCTGATGACTCTCAGTTGCAGATTTCGGCGCTGCCTGAATTTCTCTGCTATAATCCGGAGGATTTGGTTCTGGCCAGAGAGAGAACGGAAGAAGTTTATCACGAGCTTGCACAGTGCTTGTCCCGGCTGGAAAAGCAGGTTTTGTCCCTGTATCTGGACGGCTTTTCCTATCGGGAAATCGGCCTTTTCCTGAATAAGGATCCAAAGGCGGTCGACAATGCCGTGCAGCGCATTCGCCGCAAGCTGGCGCGGAACCCAACCCTAGGCGATATCAGCCGAAGCTGATCGCAAATACATGCCGAAACAGGCAACAGCAAAAGAGAGGATTTACCATGTACGAGAACAAGACCTTAGTATGCAAAGAGTGTGGGAACGAGTTCGTGTTCACCGCCGGTGAGCAGGAATTCTACGCTGCGCGCGGCTTCCAGAATGAGCCCCAGCGCTGCAAGGCCTGCCGTGACGCGCGCAAGAACGCTGCCCGTGGCCCCCGTGAGTACTTCACCGGCACCTGCGTCGACTGCGGCGGCGTGGCGAAGGTTCCCTTCGATCCCACCCCTGGCCGTGAGGTTCGCTGCAGCGAGTGCTATGCCAAGTTCAAGGCTCAGGCTTGATGCAAGGTTGTGACATTGTGGGGCGCATACAGCGCCCCACAATGTTCATTTCTGGCAATTATCCGGCCCCCATTCTGGGGAATGAATAGTTGCTGTCTGTGTGATAAAACAGGAGGTTATACCGTATGGAAATCACGAGGGATACCCTGATCGCGGATGTGGTGGAGAATTGCCCCGCCGCCATGCCGGCATTTATGGATATCGGGATGCACTGTGTTGGCTGCGCCATGGCAAGCGGGGAGACTATAGAACAGGCCTGCGCTGCACACGGCGTCGACCCGGATGACTTCCTCAGCTATCTCGGCAAGTATCTGGAGACGCTTTGACTTGAGCGCGACAGATATCCGACTGCATGGCTGCCATGAATAAACGTCTCGGCTGTATTGCCTCCCACATCCCCTTCGGCCGAGGGCTGATCGACGTCGGTACGGATCACGGGTATCTGCCGCTCTCTCTGGCGGAGAACGGCTATCCCGGCCGCCTGATTGCGTCGGATATCCATTCCGGCCCTCTGAGCAAGGCGCGAGCCGCCGCTGTAGAGGCCGGGCTTGCCGGGCGGATCGAATTCCAGCTCTGCGACGGCCTGGAGAACTGCGACCCCGAGGCGATCGACACCGTTGTGATCGCCGGAATGGGCGGGGATACGATCAGCGGCATTCTGGATCGGGCGGAGTGGTGTCTGTCCTCGCGGTATACGCTGGTGCTGCAGCCGATGACCCGCGCCGAGGTGCTGCGCTACTGGCTCGTGCATAACGGCTTTCGCATTGAAGCGGAAGACCTTGTGGAAGACGGCGGGCTGCTGTATCCCGTTCTGGTCGCCCGCTTCGGCGGCGTCACGCGATTAAACGACGCCGAGCTCTTTACCGGCTCGGCCGAGCTGCTCTGCGCTCATCCGCTGTTTCCGCGTCTGGTTGAGAGGCAGATCGACCGCTTTGAGGCTATCCTGCGCGGCATGTCCTGCGCAGAGCGTACAAGAGAATCGGCGCGCGCGAAGCTGCTGCGCGGAATCCTGGCAGGGCTGAAGGAGATGGAGCGGCATGAAAACGAGGGATGACATCTATAGATATCTCTGCGAGCTTGCCCCGCCGGAGCTGCAGATGGACTTCGACAACGCGGGCTTCCTGGTCGGCCGCCGTGCCGCGCCGGTGACGCGCGTGCTGCTCTCACTCGATATCACCGACGAGGTGATAGACGAGGCGGCGGAGAAGGGCTGCGAGCTGATCGTGTCGCACCATCCGCTGATCTTTCACAAGCTGCGCAGCGTGACGGACGGCGAGCCGGACGCGCGCGTGCTGCATATCCTGGAAAAGGGCATCGGCGCGATCTGTATGCACACGAACCTCGATATCGCCGCGGGCGGCGTGAACGACGTGCTGCTCGCGCTGCTGGGGGCGAGCTGCGAGGGCAGCCTGGACGCCGACGGCTGCGGGCGCGTCGGCGTGCTGCCCGAGCCTCTCTCCATGCAGGCATTTCTTCTCCGCGTGAAGGAGCGTCTGCACGCGAGAGGGCTGCGCTACTACGACGCCGGAAAGCCCGTGCGCCGTATCGCCGTCATGGGCGGCGCGGGCGGGGACAGCCTGCGCGACGCATATCTGAAGGGCTGCGACGCCTATGTCACCGCCGATCTCAAGTACCATCAGTTTCAGGAAGCGGCGCTGTATGGGCTCAATCTGATCGACGCAGACCATTTCTATACGGAGAACCCGGTGATCCCGGTGCTGCGCGACAAGCTGAGCGCACGCTTTCCCGAGCTGAGCTTCTCTGTTTCCGAGCGCCATACGGCGATCGTCCGCTTTTTCTGAATATCCGGCCTCCGCTTCTCATACACTCGAGCAAACGAGTTTAAGAGAAGCGGAGGCTGTATTATGACCCAAACAGGCATTTATCATGACATCGCGGCCCGCACGGGCGGCGCCTTCATGCTCGGCGTCGTCGGGCCGGTCCGCACCGGCAAATCCACCTTTATCAAGCGCTTCATGGAGACGCTCGTGATCCCGCAGATCGAGAACACCTACATGCGCGAGCGCGCGAAGGATGAGCTGCCGCAGAGCGGCTCGGGACGCACGATCATGACGGCGGAGCCGAAGTTCGTGCCGGAGGACGCCGTCACGATCCGTCTTGACGGCGACACCGTGCTCTCCGTCCGCCTCGTGGACTGCGTCGGCTACATGGTCGAGGGCGCCACCGGGCAGTTCGAGGACGGCGCGGAGCGCCTGGTCACGACGCCCTGGTTCGATCACGAGGTCAGCATGACGGACGCCGCCGAAAAGGGGACGCATAAGGTGATCGCCGAGCACTCGACCATCGGGATCGTCGTCACCACGGACGGCACGGTCTGCGATATCCCGCGGGAACAGTACCGCGAACCGGAGGAGCGGGTGATCCGGGAGCTCAAGAGCATCGGCAAGCCCTTTGTCGTACTGCTCAACTGCGCTGATCCTGAGGCCGAGAGCGCGCTTCAACTCGCCTCCGAGCTCTCGGAGCGCTACGATGTGGAGTGCCTGCGCGTCAACTGCCTCGCTCTGACGGAGGCGGATATCACGCATATCCTCTCCTCTGTCCTTCAGGAGTTCCCGCTGCGCTCCATCGGCTTTTTCCTCCCGGAGTGGCTCAACGCGCTGGGAAGTGACAACGAGCTCAGGCGAGAGGTTTACGCGCAGCTCGTATCGGCGGGGGAGAACGCCGTCAAGCTCAAGGACGGCCGCCTGGCCCTCAAGCAGCTCGAGGGCTGCGAGCGCTTCAGTCTGGTGCGTATCTGCGGCAGCGACCTCGGCACCGGCAGCTTGAGCATGGAGCTCCAGCTTCCGCGCTCCCTGTATTACGATACGCTCAGCGAGCAGACGGGGCTCAGCATCCGCAGCGACGCCGATCTGATCTCTCTGCTCACGCAGATGAGCCGCGTGAAGGCGGACTATGATAAGCTGTCGGACGCTTTGCGCGCCGTGCGGGAGACTGGCTACGGCGTCGTCTACCCGCAGGCGGACGAGATGAAGCTGGAGGAGCCGCAGATCGTGCGCCAGGGTGGGAAATACAGCGTCAAGCTCAAGGCCAACGCCCCGGTGCTGCACATGTTCATGACCAACGCCGAGACCGAGGTCACGCCCGCGATCGGCGGCGAGACCGCCTCGGAGGACATCATCAACTTCCTCCTGCAGGGCTTCGACGGGGACGTGAACCGCATCTGGGAATCCAATATCTTCGGCAAATCCCTCAACGATATCGCCGAGGAGGGGCTGACGGCGAAGATCCAGGCCATGCCGCAGCACGCGCGCAACAAGCTGCGCGTCACGCTCCAGCGTATTCTGAATGAGGGCAGCGGCGGCCTCATCTGTATCCTGTTTTAGGGCTTGCTGTGCGCGGGCTATTTGACTTCACCAGAAAAATCGACTATAATAGGGAACATGGCAGCCGGGGCGTCGTCGTACTGAACAGAGAAAAGCTGCTGGACGGCGTGCTGCTGCTGATGCTGCTGGGGGCGGCCTGTCTGCTGGTTTATACGGCGATGCAGCTCAGCGCCGTCTCGTCGGAGAAGGGGAGCGCCGCGCCGGTGCTCATCATCGACCCCGGACACGGCGGGATCGACGGCGGCGCGATCGCCTTTGACGGCACGAAGGAGAGCGACATTAACCTCGCGATCGCTCTGAAGCTCTCGGAGCTCGCGGGCTTCTGCGGCGTACAGAGCGTGCTCACGCGCACAGACGACAGCGCTCGCACGAGCTATGAAGCCTACAGCGAGCACGCCGACCTCGTCTATCGCACGGAGCTCGCCAACAGCATCCAGAACGGCGTGTTTCTGAGCATCCATCAGAACTTCTACCCGACGAGCCAGCCCTCCGGCGCGCAGGTTCTCTATGCGCCCGGAGAGCAGAGCCGGCAGTTTGCCGAAGCGTTGCAGACGCTGCTGGTCTCTCAGCTTCAGCCGTCCAACCGGCGGCTGGCCGAGCCGGCGCCGAAAAGCCTGTATCTGACCGCGCATGTCTCCTGCCCCGCGGTTCTGGTCGAATGCGGCTTTCTGTCCAATCTGACCGATCTGGATCAGCTCAGGCAGGATACGTTTCAAAGCTCTCTAGCCGTCGTCCTGCTAGGCGCCTATCTGCGCTGCTTCGGGCAGACGCGCGCGCTGCTTTGCACATAATAGAAAAGGTGATGCCATGGCAAGCAAACAAAAGACGGTTTTCTGCTGCACGGAATGCGGCGCGGAGACCTCGAATTGGGCGGGGAAGTGTCCGTCCTGCGGCGCGTGGAACACGCTGCAGGAGATGAAGCTGGATAGCCGCTCGAATCGCGGCACGGTCCCCGCTTCGCTCCGCACCCGCCCGAAGCGCCTCTCCGAGCTCAACAGCGGGGCGGAGCTGCGCTTCTCGACGGGGATCAGCGAATTCGACCGTGTGCTCGGCGGCGGCGCTGTACTCGGCTCGCTGAATCTCGTAGGCGGCGCGCCGGGGATCGGCAAATCCACGCTGCTTTTGCAGATGTGCGCGGGCGCCTGCGGCCAAAAGCGCATTCTCTATGTTTCCGGCGAGGAGAGCGAACGGCAGCTCAAGCTGCGCGCCGAGCGGCTGAGCGTACAGAATCCGGAGCTCTATGTCCTCGCGGAGACCGATATGGACACCATTCTCGCCGCGATTGAGGAATATGCCTGCGAGATCGTCATCATCGATTCGATCCAGACCGTCGCGGATCGCGAGATCAGCTCCACGCCCGGCAGCGTCAGCCAGGTGCGCGAATGCACGATGCGGCTCATGCGCGTCTGCAAGGAGCGGGGGCTGACCGTCTTTGTCGTCGGGCACATCAACAAAGAGGGGAGTATCGCGGGGCCGAAGGTGCTCGAGCACATGGTCGACTGCGTGCTGTACTTCGAGGGCGAGCGGAACACCAGCTTCCGCATCCTGCGCGCCGTCAAAAACCGCTTCGGCTCCACGAACGAGATCGGCGTTTTCGAGATGGAGCAGAGCGGTCTGCGCTGTGTGGAGAACCCCTCGGAGCTGCTGCTGTCCGGGCGGCCGGAGAACAGCCCCGGCACCTGCGTCGCCTGCGTGATGGAGGGGACGCGGCCGCTGCTGGCCGAGATCCAGGCGCTCGTCACGCCGAGCAACTACAACGCCGCCCGCCGCAGCAACGGCATCGACTACAACCGCAGCGCCATGCTCCTGGCCGTGCTCGAAAAGCGCGGCGGGATGCCCGTCGGCAAGTGCGATTCGTATATCAACGTCATCGGCGGCCTGGAGCTGGAGGAACCGGCGGCCGACCTCGCGACCGTTCTGGCGCTCGCCTCAAGCTTTCTGGATAGGCCACTCGGGACGGATCTCGCGGCCATTGGCGAGGTCGGGCTCTCCGGCGAGCTGCGCAGCGTGAGCGTGCTCAACCAGCGCCTGACGGAGATCTCCCGCCTCGGCTTCAAGCGCTGCGTCATCCCGGCGCACAACCGGGAGGAGGTCAAGCACGATCACGGTCTGACCCTCATCCCGGCGCGCTCGATCGGGGAAGCCATCGTCTCCGTACTTGGCAGGAAACAGGAAAGATGATACGGCTTGGCTAAAGCGTTCCCGTCTGGTATACTGAGCTTGAAGCGGTTATGAAGAAAACCTGACATACCAAAAGAAAAACAGATCGCTTCGTCGGTGACGGCCTCGATCTGTTCTTCAAAAAAAGAAAGGAAGGATACATTATGAAAAAGCTGCTCTCTGTTCTGCTGGTCCTGCTTCTCCTCGGCTCGGCGACCGCTTTTGCCGAGACCTGCGAGTATTACGCATTCTCAGACCCCATGGTGGACATTCAAAACGGCGACAATTCGCTCCATCTGGACTTCGCCGGGCTGAGCCTCGCTTTCGCGCCGGCAGAAAAGGACGGGGAAGAGATCATCGCCTTCAACATCCTCGGCGACGGAACGCCGCTGCTCGCGGCGGCCTTCCGCATCTCCGGCGATCAGCTTCTGGTCGATCTGGACGGCTGGAGCCACACCTACTGCGCAGCGATCCCGGCGATGCAGGCGCAGGACGGCTCGGAGGATTCTCCGCTCGCGGGCGTTGACGTCGAAAAGCTCACGCTCATGCTGCTGACGCAGGCTAAGCTGGAGCAGGACGGCGATACCATGCGCTTCGAGCTGCCCTATACCGCGGTCAACGCTCTGGCGGAGGAGCTTCTACCCGCCGTGCTAAACAATCCCGGTATGCCGGCTGCGGTCGACGCGGATCAGGTCATGGAGGCTTTTGCCGAGTTCAAGGAGTCTGATTCCGGCGTCACCCTCACGGGCTCGTATACGCAGACTGAGGACGGGATGTCCGCCGAGCTGAACGTGTTTGTCGTCATGAGCGGCGAGACCGGCGAGGAGCCTGTCGCTGTGGCAAAGCTCGTCATGGCGGACGTGTTCACGCTGGATATCGACGTTGCGGTCGTCAGCATCCATCTCGGCTTTGATGCGAACACCGGACTCGTTGAAGTGCTCTACAAGTCCGACGAGCAGACCTTCAGCTTCAGCGGCCGAGTGGAAGCGGCGGAAGGGGAGATCCGGCTCGCGGAGCTTGGCGACGCGGCTTCGGCGATCCCTGTGGATTCGCTCAGCGAAGAGGAGACGGAGCTTCTCGGAAACGAGACCATCATGGCGGCGTCTGATCTGCTGAATTTCTTGGCGCCGGTTCTGGAGAACATCCTGTGATCTTTCTCAGTTTCGTCTGATCTATCGCAGCACAGCAAAGGTCAGGTATCGTCCGTCAGGGCTTTACCTGACCTTTGCTGTGAACGAAAAAACTCTTGACGCGGCGGGAGAGAAGCGCTATAGTAATAACAGAAGCAGGAAGCTGCTTCATTCTTGCAGCGGAGGTAATCTCGCATAATATAGATTTAGCGAGTTTTTACCGGCGCAGAACACGGCTTTCCGGAATGCCGTTCAAATCATACTTCTATATGAGGTTGCTTTACTATGAATCTGGATACTGTCAACGATACTCCCGATATCCTCATGGAGTTTCTCGAATACCATTCCACGGTGCGCGGGCATTCTGACCGGACTGTCGCCGGGTATTATATGGATTTGAAAATCCTGTTCCGCTTCATCAAGCGCAGACGCCGCCTCGTTCCGATGGATACGCCCTTTCAGGAAATCGATATCACCGACGTCGATCTTGATTTTATCAAAAGCATCAAGATCGAAGAGCTCTACCGCTATCAGTCCTTCTCACCGGAGCGCATGAATTCGGCGAACGCGCTCTCCGCGGCCAGCCGCTGCCGCCGCACGTCCTCCGTAAAATCCTTCTACCAGTATCTGACAGCCAAGCGGCACTTGCTGGATTATAACATTTGTCAAGAACTTGACATGCCGAAGAAAAAAGCCGCGCTGCCGCGCTATCTCGAAGAAGCGGAATGTGAACGCCTGCTCGACGCCTGCGACGGCCCTTATGAACAGCGCGATTACTGTATCATTATGCTGTTTCTGTGCTGCGGACTGCGGATCTCTGAGTTAGTCTCCTTAAACGTCACGGATATCTACGAGGACCATCTTAGGGTGCTCGGCAAGGGCAATAAGGAGCGCGTGGTATACTTCGCGGAGGGCTGCCGCGAGGCCATAGACGATTATTTGGCCGTCAGAAATGACGAAAAAGTCAAAGATGCCGATAAAAACGCCCTGTTTATCAGTCAGAAGAACTGTAGATTCGGCGCGCGCGGTATCCAGCAGATGCTGGAAAAGAAGCTTCTCGCGGCGGGTCTCGATCCCTCCCGCTACTCCCCCCACAAGCTGCGGCACACGGCGGCGACGCTGATGCTGAAAAACGGCGTGGATACCCGCGCCCTGCAGGAGGTTCTCGGCCACAGCAACCTCAACACGACGCAGATCTATACCCATCTGGACAACGCCGCGCTGCACGAGGCGGCCATGGCCAACCCGATCGGCAGAAAAAAGAAATCGGAGGAATAATCCGTCCTCTTCGTGTGATTCGGCGGAGAAATCTCTTGACTTGAATTGAAGGTTCACAGTATAATGAAAGCCGTCAGGATTTGTGAATCGGCTGACAATGCTGTCGCTGCTCGCGGCAGACCGCCTGATTTCGCCGGTTCACTCCACCATTCTTGAACAGGTACAGAAACGGGAGGTTACATACCATGTTGAATGTTTCCATCTGCGTCGGAAGCGCATGCCACATGAAGGGCTCCAAGGAAGTGGTCACCAAGCTGAAAGCGCTGGTTGCAGAGCATCAGCTCCAGGGAAAGGTGCTGCTCAACGGCTCCTTCTGCACGGGCAACTGCCAGTATGCCGTCTGCGTTGTGATCGACGACACGGTGTATTCGGTGAGACCCGAGACCACGGAGGAGTTCTTCAATAACGAGATCCTGCCCCGTGTGAGCTGAGTCTCCTATGAGTATCATCGACTTTAACTCCACCAAATGCCGCCACTGTTATAAGTGCGTCCGAAACTGTGAGATCAAAGCGATCTCGGTGCTCTCCGGCAGAGCGGAGATCATGGAGGATCACTGCGTGCTCTGCGGCACCTGCATGGCCGTGTGTCCGCAGGAGGCGAAGACGATTTCCAGCGAGCTCGGGCAGGTCATCGCCATGCTGCGCCGGGGCGAACGGGTCGCCGCACAGCTTGCGCCGTCCTATCTCGGGCTGCTGCCCTTCCGCGAACGGGGTCAGGTGCGCGCCGCGCTGCGCAAGCTCGGCTTCGTGGACGTATTCGAGACGGCGGAGGGCGCCGCCGCGGTGACGGACGCCTATCATCGGCTTGTCCGGGAGGCGCGGTCGGACAACCTCATCACCACCTGCTGCCCTGCGGTGAATGATCTGATCGAGATGTATCACCCCTCCCTCGTCCCCTATCTCGCGCCTGTCGTCTCCCCGATGATCGCCTCCGGGCGCATCATCAAGCGCAGACTCGGCGAGGGCACGCGCGTGGTGTTCATCGGTCCCTGCATCGCCAAGCGCAAGGAGGCCAGAGACCCGCGGAACGCCGACGCTGTCGACGCGGTCATCAGCTTCCAGGAGCTGCTGAGCTGGCTGCGGGAGAAGCATATCGAAATCGAAGACTGCGAGGACGAGCCCTTCCCCTTCGACCCCGCCGTCAACCGGCTGTATCCGGTGACGGGCGGCGTGCTGACCGCTCTGCGCGCTTCTCTCACAGCAAACGAGCTGGCCGGCTATCGCGAATGCTACGTACACGGGCTGAAAAGCTGCATCGAGTTCTGCAAGGAGATCGAGGCCGGCTCCGTCCATAGATGCGTGATCGAGATGAATATCTGCGAAAACGGCTGCATCAAGGGCAGCGCCGTGAGGGAAAAGCAGGTCTATCCGTATCGCATCCGCCTCGACATGGAGGAGAGCATCCGGCCGATCCCGGTGGAGAGCGGAGAGCTCGCGCGCAGCATCGAGGGCGTTTCTCTGGAGAAGCAGTTCCGGGATCGCTCGCTGCATGACTTCAAGCCGAGCGAGGAGGAGATTCGCGCCGTGCTTGCCAAAACCGGCAAGCAGAGCCCGGCCGACGAGCTCAACTGCGGCGCCTGCGGCTATCCGAGCTGCCGCGACAAGGCCGTCGCGGTGCTCCAGGGCAAGGCGGAGCTGGAGATGTGCATCCCCTACCTGACCTCTCAGGCGGAGTCTATGGCGAACCTGATCCTCCGCGAGAGTCCGAACGCTTTCATCATCACCAACTCCATGCAGCAGATCCTGGAATACTCGGCCGCGGGCAAGCACTTTTTCGGTCTGACCCGCGAACAGGCGCTCGGGCATTTCCTCGTGGAGCTGATCGATCCGACAGACTGCGAAACCGTCTACCAGACGCATCAGAACATCTACGGCAAAAAGGTCTACTATCCCGAGTATGAGCTCTGGACGCTGCAAAACATCGTCTACATCCCCAAGCAGGACAGCACGCTCATGACCTTCATCGACATCACGGCGCAGGAAAAGCGGGCGCAGCGCGAGCAGGAACGGCGTTTAGCCACGGTGCAGATGGCGCAGGAGGTGATCCGCAACCAGATGTTTACCGCGCAGAAGATCGCGGGGCTTCTTGGCGCGACGACGGCGGAGACCAAAATGACGCTGACCAATATGATGCAGGCAATGCAGGATACACTCGCCGAAGACAGCGAGGAGGAAGAGACCTATACCGTCGTCTCTCGTTCCGACAGAGCGGAAGCTCTTGCACCGGGCTTTACCGATGAGCTGAACGCCCTCGGCGCGCCGGATATCCAGGTGGCCGCCATTCCCTCCGCGAAACCGAAGCTGCACATCAACACCACGTATGCCAAACCGAAAAGCCCGGCCTCCTTCGATGCGCCGGGAAGCGAGAACACGATATGAGCATCACGACAGAAATGGCCAGCAGGAGCCTCAACCACGCGGGAGAGTTCCTGTGCGGCGACCAGGTGCAGATCGTCCACCGCGAGGACTCGGATATCCTCATTCTGGCCGACGGCATGGGCAGCGGCGTGCGCGCCAACATGCTCTCGACGCTGACGAGCCAGATCTTCGGGAAAATGCTGCTTGACGGCGCAAGGCTCGAGGACTGCGTGGAGACGGTCATCGACACGCTGCCCGCCGACCCCCGCACAGGTGCGTCCTACTCCACCTTTACGGTGCTGCAAATCTTCCACGACGGGCGCGGCATCCTGTTTGAGTACGAGAATCCTGGCTGCATCTTCATCCGCGGCGGCGAGCTGATTCCGATTCCGAGGAACGAGCAGCTTATCTCCGGGAAAAGGATCAACACCTTCCGCTTCCGCGCCCAGGTCGGCGACGCCTTCTTCATCATGAGCGATGGCACGATCCATGCGGGGCTGGGCAGTCTCATGAGCTTTGGCTGGCCCTGGGAAGAGATCGCCGAGTTTGCCATGCGCGGGCACAGCGACAACCAGTCCCCTCTCCGGGAGGCCGTCCGAATCTGCGACATGTGCAACGACCTCTACGGCGGCGAGCCGGGAGACGACACCACGGTCGCCTGTGTGCATGTGACGCGGCAGAAGCGGCTGCATCTGATGACCGGCCCTGCGCAGCACAAGGAGGACGACGAGAGAATGGTGCGCGCCTTCATGAGCGGGGACAAGAGCGTCAAGCGCATCGTGAGCGGCGGCACCAGCGCGTCCATCGTCTCGCGGGTGCTGAAACGCCCGCTGAGCATCTGCATGGATTACGACAACTCCGATCTGCCGCCCGAGGGTTACATGGAAGGCATTGATCTCGTCACGGAGGGTGTGCTGACCCTCGCGCGCGTGATCCAGATACTGAAAGAATACGCGGAGCCGGAGCGGGTGGACGAGCAGTTTTTTAAGCGCCTCGACGAGCAGAATCCCGCAGCGAAGGTCGCCCGGATGATTATTGAAGAATGCACAGAGGTGCATCTCTATGTCGGGACGGCGGTCAACGCCGCGTATCAGAACCCCGATCTCCCGCTGGAGCTCGGGCTGCGCATGAACCTCACCAAGCAGCTCTCCGAGGCGCTGGAAGCGATCGGAAAAAAGGTCGCACACGACTACTATTGAATAAACAATACTTGAAATATGCTGGGCTCAGGCCGGGCCAGGGGGTACACTATGATTACAAACGACAGAACCACCAGCGATATCACCAAGCGGATCTTCCGGGAAGTCGCGAGGCTGACCTGGAACGGCGAACTGAATGCGAAGAAGGACTTTATACCGGAGACGATCATTCCCGGCCCGCTGCCGCAGTTCCGCTGCTGCATCTACCGCGAGCGCGAGATCATCCGGCAGCGCGTGCGCCTCGCGCGCGGCCTGTGTCCTGGCAAGAACGACACCCGGAATATCGTGCAGGTCATCCCCGCAGCCTGCGACGACTGCGCGATCTCGTCCTACACCGTGACGAACAACTGCCACGGCTGCCTGGGGCACGCCTGCTATGAGTCCTGCCGCTTCGGGGCGATCTCCATTGTCCGCGACCACGGCCGCGTGCGGGCCTTCATCGACCCGATGAAGTGCAAGGAGTGCGGCATGTGCGCGAAGAACTGCCCCTATCAGGTCATCGTGCATCAGGTGCGCCCCTGCAAGCAGGCCTGCCCTGCCAATGCGATCACCATGGACGAGGAGACGGGCCTCTGCGTCATCGACGAGTCGAAGTGTATCCAGTGCGGCCACTGCATCCACGCCTGCCCCTTCGGCGCGCTCGGAGCGAAGACCTTCCTGGTAGACGTCATCCACATGATCCTAGCCGGACGCAGGGTCTACGCCATGGTCGCTCCGGCGGTCGAGGGTCAGTTTGGGCCGAACATCACGCCCGATTCCTGGCGTATCGCGCTCAAGAAGGCTGGTTTTGAGGACATGATCGAGGTCTCCCTCGGCGGTGACCTGACCGCTGCGGCGGAAGCCGACGAATGGGCGGAGGCCGCGGAAAAGGGTGAGAAGAAGACGACCTCCTGCTGCCCGGCTTTCGTGAACCTGATCCGCAACCACTATCCCGAGCTGGCCGATCGAATCTCTACGACCGTGAGCCCGATGTGCGGCGTGTCCCGCCTCATCAAGGCGCGCGACCCGGAGGCCGTCACCGTCTTCATCGGCCCCTGCCAGGCCAAGAAGAGCGAGGCGCTGGATATCACGATAGCCGACAACGCGGACTATGTGCTGACCTTTGACGAGGCGGTCGAGATGCTGCGCGGCAAGGACATCGAGCTGGAGCCCGCGCCGGAGTATTCGCAGCAGGGCTCGACCTACGGCAAGCGCTTTGGCAACAGCGCCGGCGTCACGGCGGCGGTGGTGCAGTGCCTGAAGGAGAAGGACATCGACCCCGACAAGCTCAAGGTCAAGGTCTGCAACGGCGCCGCGGAGTGCAAGACCGCGCTGCAGCTGATGAAGCTCGGCCGCCTGCCCGAGAGCTTCATCGAGGGCATGATCTGCGAGGGCGGCTGCGTCGGCGGCCCGGCGCGGCAGAAGGCCGTTCTGGAGCTCAAGAAGGATCGCGACGCCATGATCGGCAAGGCCGACGGCAGAGGCGTGCATGAGAATCTGCGCATGATGGACGCCGAAGAAGTACACATGCACAGGGATTGAGCAAAGAAACAGCCCCTTGACGGGGTTTCCGTTCAGATCTGCTGACAGGAGAGACAGCAATGAGCTTTCTGGGACAAAATATAGACAGCAGCGCTTTGCTTGTCATATCCTCCTTCTGCGCTGTCTTCATGAGCGTTGTCTCCATCGTGATATCCATAGTCTTTAGTCTGCTGCAAATCAGGCATAACAAGTACAGTGTGAGGCCCATCTCCGCCATAGAAGTGAAGGACTATGAAGACCTCTTGGCGGTTTCGATAGCGAACAAAGGCACTGGGCCGCTTATTGTAAAACGTATGCGCTGCAAGCGTTCTAAGAAATACGCAAAAGAGCACGCGACGCTGATAGAAATGATGCCGGATATCTCTGCATTTCAGCAGTGGAGCACCTTTACCGAATGTATTGACGGATGGACGATCCCGGTCGGTGGGACGATAGTTCTGCTCGAACTGCGCCCATATTCAGACTTTGTTAAAACGAGAGTCAGAAAATCCCTGTCGCAAATCACCATATATCTGGAATACGCGGATATCTATAAGACAAAATTCAGAGACAAGCGGAAGCTGGACTTTTTTGCCAGACTCTTATGATCGCACCATGAGTCAGGGGACGTGACAAAATCACGTCCCCTTTTTTTCCGGTCATTCAATAGAGAATCATATAAACAACAGCTTCACGCTTTTGCCAAGCTCGCACAGCGTATCCCGCAGACGCAAGACCTGCTCCGTCCTCTGCTCATAACAAGCCTGATTTGCGTCTGCTCCGGGGTGATACAGAATATTCACCTCGCTCGCCTCCTCCGCGAGCAGATTGACAAGCCGCGAAGCGCCGTCCTGTGCAAGACAGATATCCAGACAGAGCATCCCGTCCTCTCGATACCGTTCGAGCCCGCTGAGCGCCGCTTGGAAGGTCTGCTCCCCTTCCGCAGTCAGCTCGACGCCCTCGATGAAGCTGAGCGGAGGCAGGGTCTCCGTCACGGTATGGCGCAGCACACGGACGGTCGTTCCCAGATACGCGGCGGCGGCCTTGACAGCGCCGTTTCCGAGAATGGCGTGACTCCCCTCTTCGGCAAAGAAGCGGCGCAGGCTGTCGGCGTCCGGCGTCCAGCCGTCGGACGGACCAAGCAGCAGGTTCACCCCCAGGCGTTCGCGCAGCCGGAGCACCGCGACGCTCGTGTCATCGTGGTAGTCGAACAGGTCAAGCGCCTGTACGGTGGAGACGATGGACGCCGCCACATAGCGCGCGTGATCGTCCGGCCGGATGCTGCGGAACAGATAGTCCTCCATCTCGCGGCGTCCCCAGCCGGAGCGTGTCGTGACGCCGCGCCCGGCCTCAGAGACGCCGTCGCTAAACAGGATCAGCATATCGCCGCTCTTCATGGTCAGCGTGCTCTCCTGCACGGGCTTGTCGAGCACCGTGCGCGTCGAGACCGGATAGTCCAGCGAAACGCCATCCCGGAAAAAGACGGCCTGGGGGCTGTCAAACTGCGTCAGGCGCAGCTCGCGCCCGACTGTAGAGGCGATATTGAAGGTGGCGTAGGCCAGCCCCTGCCGCTTGGTGACGGGCAAAACGGCGGCGACGGCGCGAACTCCCTCCTCCAGCGGCAGCCCGGACAGGAGCGTCGCGGTGAGCGTGGAGGCGATGTTGGCCTGAATCCCGGAACCGAGCCCGTCGGACAGCACGAAGCGTACAGAATCGCCGTTTCGCGTGACTGCGACATGGTCGCCGCAGACGGTCTCGCCGTGCTTATTCCGCTGAATGACCGCGATCTCCCAGCAGAGGTTTTCGTCCAGACGTACAGACTCAGCCATGCTCGTTCTCCTTGCCCGGAAGGACGAGCTGCTTGAGCTCCCGGATCGTCTTCAGCGTCTCGACCGCCGACTCTCCGAGCAGCCCCGCAACGTCGTGGATGACCGCGAGCTGCTTTTCCCCGATCGCATCCGCGAGCTCTGCGATCCGCAGCTGTTCCTCCGACAGCGCCTGCTGCCGCCGCCTGTCCTCCGTCGCGTCGCGCATAAGGCAGAGCAGCACGCCCTGTTCCGTGTCAAATATAAAGTCGCGCTCCAGCCAGAGCGAGCCGTCGCGGAGGGATACGCTGTCGCTGAGCCTGGTTTTTCCGCCTCGCAGAAGCTGCTCAAAGCAGCCGGGCTCCATCACGCTCTCGACCGGCGCGCCGATCAGCACCTCCGCGTCCGATACGCCTAAAAAGCGGCGCGCCGCGCGGTTCATGCGAAGGATACAGAGGCTGCCGTCCACGGCCAGTATGCCGTCGGGCAGCAGGTTCAGTACAGTATCGTCAATACGGGAAACAGCTTCCATGTTCAGCCCTCCAATAGCTTGGCGGAAAATGCGCGCGGGAATATGCTACAGTATAGCATTGTTTTTTTATCTCCACAAGAGAAATCTGCCCTTTTTCGTCGGCTGCGGCTTTGCAGGGCAGGAATGCTGTGCTATAATCCCAATATAAAGAATCCACAGATTGCGAGAGATGCGACGATGACTGCAAAGAGATTGCTGACAGCCGAGGGCGCTTCCCTGCCCGCCGTGCCCTGGGAACGCTATCCGCGCCCTCAGCTTCGACGGGAGGAGTGGCTCTGTCTGAACGGAAGCTGGACGCTCTGTTACGGGAACAGGCGGACGGCGATCCGCGTCCCCTTCTGCGTTGAAAGCCTGTTGTCGGGCGTGGACGAGCCCCCTGAGCCCGGCTGTGTGCTGACATACACGCGCAGCTTCACGGCACCGGAGAGCTGGCGCGGGCGGCGCGTGCTGCTGCATCTCGGCGCCGTCATGCGCGAGGCGCGCGTCTCGGTGAACGGGCGCGAGCTGTGCCGCCACGACAACGGCTATCTCCCCTTCAGCGTGGACGTCACAGACAGTCTGATCGACGGAGAGAACGAGCTGAGCCTGCGCGTCGTCAACGATCTCGACCGGCGCTATCCCTACGGCAAGCAGAGGAAAAAACGCGGCGGCATGTGGTATACGCCCTGCTCGGGCATTTGGCAGAGCGTCTGGCTGGAACCCGTGCCGGAGGGATACGTCCGGGCGCTGCACATCGAGACCGGCCCGGACTGGGTCGAGATCCACGCCGAGGGCGTGCGGGACGGGGAGGTGCTTCTCGAAGGAGAGCGCTATCCGCTGCAAAACGGGAGCGTGCATATCCACATTGCGCAGCCCCGCCTCTGGTCGCCGGAATCGCCGACGCTGTATGACTTCACGCTGACGAGCAGCGGGGATCGCGTTGAATCCTATTTTGCACTGCGCACGCTGACGACGGAGCGGATCGGCGGACTTCCGCGCCTGTGCCTCAACGGCAAGCCCTATTTCTTCAACGCCCTGCTCGATCAGGGCTATTGGAGCGACGGGCTGTACACGCCCGCGACGCCGGAGGGCTTCGAGCGGGACATCCTCGCGATGAAGGCGCTGGGCTTCAACACGCTGCGCAAGCATATCAAGATCGAGCCGGAGCAGTTTTACTACGACTGCGACCGGCTGGGGATGCTCGTCTTTCAGGACATGGTCAACAACGGCGAGTACCGCTACATCCGCGACACGGTGCTGCCCACGCTGCATTTCCAGACGCGCCGCGACCGCCGGCTGAATCCCGACCGCGAGTCGAGGCGTGTTTTCCTCGAAGCGTTGGACGACACGGTGCTGCTGCTGCAAAACCACCCCTGCATCGTGCTCTGGACGGTTTTCAACGAGGGCTGGGGGCAGTTCTGCGCCGATGACGCCTACAGGCGTCTCAAGGCGCTCGACAGCACACGCTGGGTCGACACGACCTCCGGCTGGTTCCATCAGACGCTCTCCGACGTGGACAGCCTGCACATCTACTTCGACGAGCTGCACCTGGGCAAGCAGGAGCTGCCGCAGCTTCTCTCCGAGTTCGGCGGCTATGTGTGGAAGGACGCGCAGCACAGCTTCAATCTGGAAAAAACCTACGGCTACCGCAAATACGAGACCAGGGAGGACTTCGTCGCCGCGCTGCGCGAGGCCTACGGCAAGCTGATCCCGCTGGTCAGGGCGGGGCTCTGCGGAGCTGTCTATACACAGGTCTCCGACGTGGAGGACGAGACGAACGGGCTCTTGAGCTTCGACCGCGCGGTGACAAAGCTGCGGTGCGAGGAGCTGCGCGATTTATCCGAAGCGCTGCAAAACGCTATAACAGAAGCATAATCGAACTCCCTCGCCTGTCCGGCGAGGGAGCCTGTTTTATCAGCTGTCCTTATTCGCTGCCAGCCACTTTGAGAGGGCGTCCGCCATGGCGCCGCTGCCATGCTCGGTCTCCTGATTAGCGAGATACTTCTGCACCTCGCGCTTGTTCGCCCCTGCGCTCGCACGGCGCTGCTTGAAATCGGAGAGCTTCTCGCGGTATCCGCAGACGCAGGCGAAGGTCTGCTTCTCCCCTTCCCCGCGCAGCTCCATCTTCTTGTGGCAGTTGGGGCAGCGGGCGTTGGTGGTCTGCGTGAGGCTCCTGCGATAGCCGCATTCCCGGTCCGGGCAGACCAGCATCTCGCCGCGCTTGCCCTTGACAAGAAGCAGGTTTTTCCCGCAGTCCGGGCAGGGCGAACGGGTCTGATTGTCGTGCCGGAAGGTCTTGTCGCTCGCCTTGACCTGCTTGACGAGCTCAGTCGCGTACTGCCGCATATCGGCGACGAAGTCCCGGTCGCTGGCGGTACCCTTCGCGATCGCGGCGAGCGTGTCCTCCCAGCGGGCGGTCAGCTCGGCCGAGCGCAGCTCCTCGGGGACGAGCTCAATGAGCTGCAAGCCCTTGGAGGTCGGGACCAGTTCCTTGCCGCGCCGCTCGATATAAAAAGAAGAGAACAGCTTTTCGATGATATCCGCGCGCGTGGCGGGCGTGCCGAGGCCGGAGGTCTCCTCCAGGATCTTCGAGAGCTTCTTGTCGCTGACGGTGGCGGAGGGGTGCTCCATGGCGGACAGCAGCGTCGCCTCCGTATAGCGCCCCGGCGGGCTCGTCTTGCCCGGCCTGAGCATCAGCGCGGAGACGGCGAGCTTATCTCCCTGCCGCAGCGCGGGCAAGCTCTGCTCCCCCTCGTCCTCGCTCTCCTCTTCCAGCGAAAAGCTCTTGTCGTAGGCCGCCTTCCAGCCCGTGTTCAGGATGTGCTTGCCGCGGGCGAGGAAGGTCTCGTCCCCGATCTTCACGGTCAGCCGGATCTCCTCATACTCAAAGGGCGGCAGCAGCACCGCCAGAAAGCGGCGCACGACGAGATCGTAGATATTCCGTTCCGGGCCGCTGAGGTTGTACAGATAGGGCTGCTCCTCGGTGGGGATGATGGCGTGGTGATCCGTCACCTTGGCATTGTTGACGAGAAACCGCGTCTGAAGCGGGCGCTTTTTGGCGACCTCCTGCGCGAGGGGCTTGTACACGTCCACCATGCAGCTGCGCAGGCGCTCGGGCAGCGTGGGCACCACGTCGTCGGAGATATAGCGCGAATCCGTGCGCGGATAGGTCAGCAGCTTGTGCTGCTCGTAGAGGCTCTGCATCAGCGACAGGGTCTCCTTCGCGGAGTAGGCGTACTTCTTGTTCGCGTCGCGCTGCAGCTCGGTCAGATCGTAGGCCGCGGGCGGCGGCGTCTGCTTCCAGGTCTTTTCGACGCGCAGCAGCACGGCGCTCTTGCTCTTAAGCTTCGCGATCAGTTCCTCAGCGCGCTGCTTGTCGAAGGTGCTGGCGTTCCCCTTCGCATCACGCCAATAGGCGGTAAAGCCCTGGAGCTTCGCGGCGACGCCCCAGTACTCCTTCGGCACGAAGCGGCGGATCTCCTCCTCGCGGCGCACGATCAGCGAGAGCGTCGGCGTCTGCACGCGCCCGGCGGAGAGCTGCGCGCCCCATTTGCAGGTCAGCGCGCGCGTGACGTTCAGGCCCACGAGCCAGTCCGCCTCGCTGCGCGCCTCGGCGCTGCGATAGAGCTTGTCGTATTCCGAGGCGGGGCGCAGGGCGCGGAAGCCGTCACGGATGGCCTTGTCGGTCTGCGAAGAGATCCAGAGCCGCTGCGTCTTGCCCTTCCAGCCCGCTTTCTGCATGATCCAGCGCGCGACGAGCTCCCCTTCCCGCCCGGCGTCGGTCGCGATGATGAGCTCCGTCACGTCGCTGCGCTTCATGAGACCCGAGACGATTTGATACTGCCGCCGGGATTCCGGGATCACGACCAGCTTCATTGGCTGCGGGAGCATGGGCAGCTCCTGCATGTCCCACTTCTCCCATTTTTTATCGTAGACGTCCGGGTCGGCCAGCGTGACCAGATGCCCCAGCGCCCAGGTGACGATATAGTGCTCCCCCTCGATATAGCCGTTGCTGCCGCGCGTGCAGCCCAGCACCCGCGCCAGCTCCTTGCCCACGGAGGGCTTTTCCGCCAAAACCAGTGTTTTTCCCATACTGCTCTGCCTTTCCTGTTTTTTTATATTCTATCATAAACACAAGAAAAACAAAAGACCCTTCAAAAAATACGGGCATTGTCAGAAACTATAGTGACAAAAGACCGAATATCCGTTATAATACAATTATTGATATGCACTGGCTTCCGATACAAGAGAGAAAAGGGGTACACGAGATGAAACGCTATAGAGATTTGCTGATCACATTGCTTCTGGCCGCCCTTCTGTTTTCCGTCTTCAGCGGTGTTACCGCCGCGGCCGCTTCCGGCAACGCCGGAGAGTATATGGAAGTCATGCTCTATGACTCCCGTGAGTGGGAATGGCAGATATCTCAATACTACGCCAACGGCAAGCCGGACGGCATGAGCACGGAGCTTCGCAACTACGACACCGAGATTTGGCTTGTCGGCACGCCGTCCAGCGCCGGGAACTATGTGTGCAGCGGCGAGGTTACGGTCTTATACGGTACAGACGCGAGAAATGAAAGCTTCAGCGTCAATGTCGATGTTTACAGAAAGATCTCAACGCTCATCACCCCGACGCCGACAAGAGACATCACGATCACGACCCGGCCTTCCCCGAACCCGACGCCCGCCCCCGTCGTGACGATCACCAAGCATCCGACCGGCGAGACTGTGGAGGTCGGCGGCAATGCTACCTTTATCGCCCGTGCGGACAATGCCACCGAAATTATCTGGCGTCTTGTGAGCCCTGACACCACCGTCACCTATAACGCCTCCGAGGCTGCGAACTACTTCAGCGGCCTACAGGTCTACGGCGTCGGCACCGACACCCTGGTGCTCAAGAACATCCCCTACTCCCTGAACGGCTACAAGGCCGAGGCCAAGTTCCTCGGCAACGGCGGGCCGGTCTTTACCCACGGCGCGCTCATCACCGTGAACTATCCCATTGCCGCGCAGCCCACGCCGACTCCGACGCCTGTGCCGACTCCGACTCCTACTCCGACTCCTACTCCGACCCCGACTCCGACCCCGACTCCTACTCCGACCCCGACGCCGACTCCTGAGCCGACGCCCAGCCCGACTCCGTCGCCCGTGCCGGTTCAGAGCATGAACAGCACGATCATCCCGATCGTGATCGGCGCTGTCGCCATCGCCGCGATGGTCTGCGGCACGGTCGTCTTCGTCGTTTCCAACAGCGGGCGCAGACGCCGCTGAGACGGATCGACCCATGAGCTGCCAAGGAGGGCATCATGAAAAAGCTTATCTCAGTCCTGGCGGTTATAGCTGTGCTGCTCTCCTGCGCCGTCTCTGCCTCCGCCGACGCGCAGCCGCTCTCAGAGGAGGCCGCCGCATGGTGGAACGGCCACTGGTACGGCTGGCGCGTATGCAGCGCCGCCGGTGGCGAGTTCGCAGAGAGGCAGGGGCAGCGCTGTGACGTAGTCGGTACTGTAGAGACGATGGACGAGCACGGCGTGATCGTGCTGTGGGACTACGATACCTTTGCAGAATGCAGCTTTTTGACCGCATTCGGGGACTTTTTCTACGATGAAAGCGGGCTTGGCCGCTTCTATTCCTCGGGCGGGTTTGCGTTTGAGGAGGGGCTGGACGAAAAGACGCTAAGCGCCCGGCCGCTCTGGGAGCTTGAACACCTGCTGCGCCTCCGGGGGAGCTATACCGACCCCGGCGACGCCAAAAACTACTATCGCTATGACGTCTTTCTGCGCCCCTGGGGTATGGACTGGGAGGACGTCGGCAAATCCGCGCTCGGCGAGCTGCCTTTTGACGATATGCTGCCGCAGCATTACGAAGACTGGTACCTCGAACAGCTTGCCCGAGGGCTAGATCCGTTCACGGAACCGCAATCAGGAGCCAATGATTGAGTACAAACAAACACATCAAATAGAAAGGAGCGCCTACCATGGGACTGTTTGACAAGAAATACTGCGATATCTGCGGAAACAAGATCGGGCTTCTCGGCAACAGGAAGCTCGAGGACGCCAACATGTGCAAGGACTGCGCCGCGAAGCTCTCCCCCTGGTTCAGCGAACGCCGTCACAGCACGCTCAAGGAGATCAAGGCGCAGCTTGCCTACCGTGAGGAGAACAAGAGCGCCGTCAGCGCTTTCCACACCACGCGCAGCCTTGGGCGCGGGACAAAGCTCCTGCTTGACGAGGACGCGCGCAAGTTCATTGTCAGCAGCGCGCGCGATTTGGAAGCGGCCAATCCCGACGTGCTGGATTATTCGCAGGTGACAGGCTGCGAGCTGGATATCGACGAGAGCCGCAGCGAGCTCAAACGGACGGATAAAGACGGGAAATCCGTGAGCTACAATCCCCCGCGCTACGAGTACTCCTACAGCTTTTATGTGACCATCCAGGTCAATCATCCCTACTTTGACGAGATGCGCTTCTCGCTCAGCAACGGTTCGATCCACACAGGCGAGCGGGCGATGGGCGGCGCTCCGAGCGGCTGGAAGCTCAGAGTCAGCCTGGGCGGCGAGGGCGTCAACGAGTACAATGAATGCCTGGCTCTCGGCAACGAGATCAAGGAGATCGTACTGGGCATGCAGAAATCGACGCGCGAGGAGATCGCCGCGCAGAACGCGCCGAAGACGGCCGTCACCTGCCCCTGGTGCGGCGCGACTACCTTCCCCGATCCGAACGGCTGCTGCGAGTACTGCGGCGGCTCGCTCTCGGACTAAGCCTCATTGCGTTGAGTAATAGATGCAGGCCGGATGCGCACGTTGCCTCGTGCGCATCCGGCCTGTATCTTGTATGTATTCCGACTCCGTTCAGCGATATCCGAGCACATCGAGAGCGCCTTTGTCTCGATAGGAGTAGCAGTTCTCACCCGCGAAAATGACATGGTCGAAGAGCTCAATGCCGAGAGCCCGCAGGGCGCGGCAGACGCTTGCGGTCACGCTGTCATCCTCTCTGGAGGGATAGGCCTGACCGTCGGGATGGTTGTGCGCCATGACCACCCAGGAGGACTTGCGCTTGAGCGCGACCTCGACAAGCAGACGGATATCAAAACGCACGCTGTCCACGACGCCACGATTCAGCACCTCGGCGCTGATGACCTTCTTCATGGAGTCCATGCACACGAGCATGAGCATTTCATCCTGCAAGCCCTCATAATAGGGACGCAAATAGAGCTGCGCGTCCTTCGCGCCCCGAATATCGCCGATCCGCTGCGACTGCTTGACGCCGCTCAGCCGCGTCATTTGCGGAACCAACATCAGCAGCGCCGCGGTCTTCGTACCGACGCCCGGCACCTCGCACAGCTCCTGCTCGCTCGCGTGAAACAGATCGTTCAGCGAGCCGAAATGATCCAGCAGGGCATGGGCAAGCGGATTTGTATCTCGCTGCGGGATCGCATAGAACAGCAGCAGCTCCAGGGCTTCGATCTCGTTGAAGGTCAAAAGACCGTGCTCAAGAAACCGCGCCCGCAGCCGTTCCCGGTGCCCGTCGTGTATGCCCATTTCACTCCCCCCTGTCATCAAAGCTCCATTGTGGCGTAGGCGTTCAGGTCGCTCCCGGCGCGCGTCCCCGCCAGATACTCATAGTAGCCCTGCGCGCCGATCATGGCGCCGTTGTCGCCGCAGAGCCGGAGCGGCGGGATGTACAGCTTGCAGCCCGCCGCCTCCGCCGCGGCTTTGAAATCGGCGCGGATGCGGGAGTTTGCGGCCACGCCGCCCGCGACGACGATGCTGCGATAGCCAAGCTCGCGCGCGGCCTGCATCGTGCGCGGCACAAGGCTGTCGCTGACCGCCTTTGTAAATGAGGCCGCAAGAGAAGCGCGGTCGAGCGCCTCCCCCTTCTGCTCGGCGTTGTGAACCAGATTGATGACCGCCGTCTTGAGCCCGGAAAAGCTCATGTCGTAGGGGCTGCCGTCCACATGGGCGATCGGGAAAACATATTTGGTGTCGTCCCCCCGCCGGGAGAGCTCGTCGATCGGCTTCCCGCCGGGATAGGGCAGACCGAGCACGCGCGCGGTCTTGTCGAAGCACTCCCCCGCCGCGTCGTCACGCGTCGCGCCGAGGATCTTCATATCCGTATAGCCGCGCACATCCACGAGCAGGGTGTTCCCGCCGGAGATCGCGAGGCACAGGAAGGGCGGCTCCAGCTCGGGATAGGCCAGATAGTTTGCCGCGATATGCCCGCGGATGTGGTGCACCGGGATGAGCGGCACGCCGAGCGCGAGCGCCGCGGCCTTGGCGAAATTGACCCCCACCAGCACCGCGCCGATCAGCCCCGGCGCGTAGGATACCGCGACAGCGTCGATATCCTCCCGCGTGACACCGGCGCTGTCCAGCGCGCGCTGCGCCAGGATGGAGATGGACTCCACATGGCAGCGCGAGGCGATCTCCGGCACGACGCCGCCGTACACCGCGTGCAGCTTTGCCTGGGAAAAGATCTGATCCGTCAGGATATGACGTCCGTCCTCGACGACGGCGACCGCCGTCTCGTCACAGGTGGATTCAAACGCAAGAATCTTCATGGAAAACCCGCCTCGTTTCGTATTACCGTCATCAGTATAGCATCCTCTGTCGGTAAATCATAGTATTTTTTTCTCCGCCCGACCGGATGAAAGCCGTGCTTTTGATACAGCGCGATGGCGGGCGCGTTGCTCTCGCGCACCTCGAGCGTGACAAAGCTCAATCCGAGCGCGTCAGCTCGCGCGAGAAGCTCCGCGATCAGGGCGTCCCCTATCCCCTGCCGCCGCGCCTCGGGCTGAACGGCCACGTTCGAGATATAGCCCTCGTCGAGCACGAACATCATGCCGACATAGCCGAGCAGCCGCTCCCCCTCCACGGCGAGCAGAAAGACGTGCATTGCGTCGGGGAGCTGGCTTTGCAGCTGCTCGCGCGTCCAGGGCAGGGAGAAGCAGCGCTCCTCCAGCGCCTCAAGCCGGGGCAGCCAGCGCTCGGAGGCGGTCAGAATCTCCATCAGTGCGCCTCCGCCCAGCTCTTGCCGGACTTGACTTCGACCGTGAGCGGCACGGACAGCACGGCGGCTTGCTCCATCTCCTGCTTGAGGATAGCGCTCACCCGTTCGCGCTCGTCCTCCGGGCATTCTACGATCAGCTCGTCATGCACCTGCAAGAGCAGCCGCGCACGCAGGCCCTCGCGCCTGAGCCGCTCGAAGACCTGCACCATAGCAATCTTGATGATATCGGCAGCGGTGCCCTGAATGGGCATGTTCAGCGCGACGCGCTCGCCGAACTGTCGGGTGTTGAAGTTCGAGCTCTTGAGCTCGGGCAGCTCGCGGCGGCGGCCGTAGATCGTGGAGACATAGCCGTCCCGCCTGGCCTGCGCAACGATATTGTGCATATAGTCGCGCACGCCGTGGTACTTGTCCAGATAGGCGTCCATATAGGCCTTGGCCTCGTTCGGCCAGACGCCGATATCCTGCGCGAGCGAGAAGGCCGAGATGCCGTAGACGATGCCGAAGTTGACCGCCTTGGCGCGGCTGCGCAGCAGCGGCGTTACTTCTGAGAGCGGAACATTGAATACCTGAGATGCCGTCACGGTGTGGATATCCTCGCCGCTGCGGAAAGCCTCCTGCATGGCCGTATCGCCGGAGATATGCGCGAGCAGGCGCAGCTCGATCTGGCTGTAGTCCGCGTCCACAAGCACATGCCGGGCGCGGCGACGAACATCTTGCGGATCTCCGCGCCGAGCTTCTTGCGGATCGGGATGTTCTGCAGGTTCGGCTCCGTGGAGGACAGCCGCCCCGTCGCCGTCACGGTCATCTGAAAGCTGGTGTGGATGCGCCCGTCGTCGGCGATGACCTTCAAAAGCCCCTCGGCGTAGGTGGATTTGAGCTTGGTGAGCATGCGGTATTCCAGCACCTCGTCCACGATCGGGTGCTTGCCGCGCAGCTTTTCCAGCACGTCGGCGTTGGTGCTCCAGCCGGTCTTGGTCTTCTTGCCGGAGGGCAGCATCAGCTCCTCAAAGAGCACCTCGCCGAGCTGCTTGGGCGACTTGATGTTGAACTCATGCCCCGCCTGCGCCCAGATGCTCTGCTGCAGGGCGGCGATCTCAGCGTTCAGGCTCTCGCCGAAGTCGTAGAGCGCCTTGCGATCCACCAGAAAGCCGCTTTGCTCCATCTCGGCCAGCACGCGGCAGAGCGGCAGCTCCGCGCTCTCGTAGAGCTCGGTCATGCCGAGCGCGCGCAGCTTCTCCGTCATCGGCGCATACAGGGCGAAGATCGCCTCCGCGCCCGCCTTTTCCGCGCCGAGATATGCGGCGCTGAGGCGCGCGAGGGAGTAGTCGCTCGCCGTCGCGTCCAGCAGATAGCCCGCGAGCGCCGCGTCAAAGACGAAGCCCGCAGAGGGCAATCCCTCTCTGAGCAGCAGCTCTGTCAGCTCCTTGAGCCGGTGCGTGAGCTTTGGAACCGGGGACGAGAAGAGGCGGCTCAGCAACGCGTTATAGCCCTCCCCTGTCTGCGTCCAGCTCAGCTCATACACGGCCTTGCCGTCGCAGATTTCGAGCGCGTCAAGGCTCTGCGCGGGCCAGATTGCGAGCGCCTGCGCGCCGAGCAGTGCGTCCAGCTCAGTCTCATTGTGTATCACGGCGCGCGGCAGACTGCTCTCCTCGGCGGCTTGCACGGCCTCGGCCGTCGGGCTGAGGCCCCATTTTTCGATGAATTTCTGAAAGCCCAGCCGCTTCATCAGCTCATAAAGCTCCGGGCGGTAGCTGTGATCCCAGAGATTGTCCTGCGGGCGGAAGTCCAGCGGTACGTCGCGCACGATCGTCGCGAGCCAGTACGAGAGCCTCGCGCTCTCCTCCCCTTCCCGCAGCTTCTTGCGGACGCCCTCCTTTACCTCGAGGGTATCGAGCTTCTTATAGATCTCATCCAGACTCCGGTACTGCCGCACCAGCGCCAGCGCGGTCTTCTCCCCCACGCCGGGAACGCCGGGGATGTTGTCCGAGGCGTCGCCCATCAATGCCTTGAGGTCGATGATATGGATCGGCTCGAAGCCGTACTCCTCCTCGAAGCGCGCGGGCGTGTACAGGATGGTCTCGGTCTGCCCCATGCGGCTTTTCACGTTGCAGACCGCCGTCGTCTCGCTCACGAGCTGTAAGCTGTCCTTGTCGCCGGTGACGATCACGCAGTCCCAGCCCTCGCGCTCGCAGACGGCGGCGGCGGTGCCGAGGATATCGTCCGCCTCGTAGCCCTCCAGCTCATAGCGGCGCACGCCCATCGCGTCCAGCAGCTCCTTGAGTATCGGCATCTGCACGGCCAGCTCCTCCGGCATGCCCTTGCGCTGCGCCTTGTAGCCCTCGTAGCTCTTATGCCGGAAGGTCGGGGCCTTGAGGTCAAAGCTCACGCAGAGCGCGTCCGGCTTCTGCTCGTCGAGCATGCGCTGCAGAATGGCCACGAAGCCGTAGATGGCGTTCGTCGGCGTCCCGTCCGGCGCGTTCAGGGGGCGGACGCCGAAGAACGCGCGGTTGACGATGCTGTTGCCGTCCAGGATCATCAGTTTCATGCTTTGCTGCCTTTCTCGCCGCGCAGGCGGATGATCTCGTCGCGCAGCTGGGCGGCGATCTCGTATTCGAGCATCTGCGCCGCCTTCTTCATCTTGCTCTCCAGTTGCTCGATCAGCTCGCGGCGCTCGCGCTCGGTCAGGCGCACGCCGTCGGNNCCCCGGCGGCGCTCGGTCTCGGTGATGCAGGCGCGCATGGAGGGCGTGACGGTGTCGGCGTACATGATGACCTTGCTCTCGGCGTTTCGCGCCGCGCGGCCGACGGTCTGGATCAGGCTCGTCTCGCTGCGCAGGAAGCCCTCCTTGTCGGCGTCGAGGATCGCGACCAGCCCGACCTCCGGGATGTCCAGGCCCTCGCGCAGGAGGTTGATGCCCACCAGCACGTCGAACTCGCCGAGGCGCAGATCGCGGATGATCTCCATGCGCTCGATGGTGCCGATGTCGTGGTGCATATAGCGGCAGCGGATATCCACCGTGCCGAAGAAGGCGGAGAGATCCTCCGCCATTTTCTTGGTCAGGGTCGTGACCAGTACGCGCTGGCCGCGCTCGATCTTCGCGTGGATCTCCCCCACCAGATCGTCGATCTGCCCCTCGACCGGGCGCACAAAAATCTCCGGGTCGAGCAGCCCCGTCGGGCGGATGATCTGCTCGACGATCTGCCCGGCGCGCTCGCGCTCGTACTCGCCGGGCGTGGCGGAGACATAGACGCGCTGGTGGATGCGCTCGGTGAACTCCTCGAAGTTCAGCGGGCGGTTGTCGAAGGCGGAGGGCAGGCGGAAGCCGTACTCGACCAGCGACTCCTTGCGCGCCCGGTCGCCGCGGTACATCGCCCGCACCTGCGGGAGCGTCACATGGCTCTCGTCCACAAAGAGCAGAAAATCCTTCGGGAAATAGTCCAGCAGCGTCATCGGGGGGCTGCCCGGCGCGCGGTTGGAGATGACGCGGGAATAGTTCTCGATGCCGGAGCAGTAGCCCAGCTCCTGCATCATCTCGATGTCGTAGTCCGTGCGCTGGCGGATGCGCTGCGCCTCGATGAGCTTGTCGTTTGCCTCAAACCAGCGCACACGCTCGTCGCACTCGACCCGGATGCGCTCAATGGCCGCCGCCATCTTCTCCCGCGTTGTGACGTAGTGGCTCGCGGGATAGATCGCGACATGGTTGAGCTGGCGTGCCGCCGTGCCGGTGACGACGTTGATCTCGCTTATCCTGTCCACCTCGTCGCCGAAGAACTCCACGCGGATCGCCCTGTCGTTGGAGTAGGCGGGAAAGATCTCCACCGTGTCGCCCCGGACGCGGAACATGTTGCGCTCAAAGGCGATATCGTTGCGCTCATAGCGGATGTCAATGAGCTTGCGCAGCAGCTCGTCAAAATCCCGCGTCTGCCCCGGACGCAGAGAGATCACCATATTCGCGTAGTCGATCGGGTCGCCGAGGCCGTAGATGCAGGAGACCGACGCGACCACGATCACGTCCCGCCGCTCGAAGAGGCTGGAGGTCGCGCTGTGGCGCAGGCGCTCGATCTCGTCGTTGATGGAGGCGTCCTTTTCGATAAAGGTGTCCGTGTGCGGGATATAGGCCTCCGGCTGGTAGTAATCGTAATAGGAGACGAAGTATTCCACCGCGTTTTCCGGAAAGAACTCCTTGAACTCGCTGCAAAGCTGCGCGGCGAGCGTTTTGTTGTGCGCCAGCACCAGCGTCGGGCGGTTCAGCCGGGCGATCACATTCGCCATCGTGAAGGTTTTGCCCGAGCCGGTCACGCCGAGCAGCACCTGTTCGTCTATACCGTTCTCGATCGCGGCGGTCAGCGCGTCGATCGCCTCGGGCTGATCGCCGGTCGGCTGATAGTCGGAAACGAGCTTGAATCGATCCATACGCGGCTCCTTTGCGTGAAAATCATAGAGAGTATAGCACTTTCCGCTTCGTTTCACAAGGGAAAACACAAAAACTCTTGTTGTTTTTCACTTGACATGCTATAATAACGACGCAAGCGTCGTTATTATAGGATTTGAGTCGTTTTCCTCGCCGCTGGCGCGGCAACCGGAAAACATGACAAATTATAGCATAAGCGCTTTGCGCCTTATGCTATAATTTGCGCTGCAACGTTTATTATATGGAGGAAAGTCGTTTTTTCCCGCCCTTTGCCCGACAGGCGGAAACCGTGACTTTTACAGTATAGATCATTTGCAGCCGGATGTACGGCGACAAGACGGAGGCGTCTATGGAGAGTTTGAATTCGATTGGCAACGCCAAGCTGATCATACGCGAGGTCAGCCGCGTGATCGTCGGCAAGGACGAGACGGTCATCAAGGTGCTGCTCGCGATCCTGGCCGGCGGCCACATCCTGATGGAGGATATCCCCGGCGTGGGCAAGACGACGATGGCCGTCTCGGTCTCTCGCGCGCTCGGACTGGACTACAACCGCGTGCAGTTCACGCCGGACGTGCTGCCCTCGGATATCACCGGCTACTCGCTCTATGACCGCAATTCCAGCACGATGATCTATCAGAAGGGCGCGATCCTCTGCAATCTCTTCCTCGCGGACGAGCTCAACCGCGCCACCAGCCGCACACAGTCCGCGCTGCTTCAGGCTATGGAGGAGGGCGAGGTCACGGTCGACAACCAGACCTACCCCGTCCCCCAGCCCTTTATCGTGATCGCGACGCAGAATCCCACCGGCGCAAAGGGTACGCAGATGCTGCCCGATTCGCAGATGGATCGCTTCATGCTGCGCCTGTCGATGGGTTATCCCTCCCACGAGGACGAGATCGAGATGATCCGCCGCCGTCAGGGCGGCGTCAGCCCGGAGTCCGTCCAGCAGGTCGTGACGAGAGAGGGGCTGCTGGAGCTGCGCCGGGAGGTCGAGCAGGTCTTTGTCAAGGACAGTATGATCGACTACATCGTGAGTCTCTGCGAGCAGACGCGGCGGCACCCCCAGATCTTGCAGGGGGCGTCCCCGCGCGCATCCCTGGCTCTCACCGCTCTGTCCAAGGCGACCGCCTGGATACAGGGACGGGATTATGTGCTGCCGCGGGACGTTCACTTTGTCTATCAGGACTGCATTGCCCACCGCCTGATCTGGTCGCACGAGCAGTCCGACCCCGCCGCGCGCGAGGCGGTGCTGAACGAGCTGATGCAGGCGGTCAAGGCGCCCGCGATTCGATAAGATGCCGACGGTAAGCCTGCTGCTTTATCTCGGAACGCTCGCGCTCGCGTGGCTGTTCCGACTCAGCTACCGGGGCTGGTTTGCCCCCGTGCTGTTCTGGGCTTTGGCCGTCTCCCCCCTGCTGATCCTGCTGTTCTCCCTGCCGTCGATGCTCTCCATGCGTCTCTCGCTGGAAACAAAATCCACCGTCATGCGCGGCGAACAGGCTGAGCTGCGCCTGTGCTTCTCCTCACGCAGTCTCCTGCCCGTGGGGACGCTGCGCCTTCGCATCACGGTCGAGAATCGCTTCACGAAACAAACGCTCAGCTATACGCCCCGTTATTACAGTCAGCGCAGCGGGAGCGCGAGCTTTCCGATCCCGACGGACGCCTGCGGCGCGCTTGTCGTCCGGGTACAGCGCTGGGACTGCCTGGATCTCTTCGGGCTGTTTCGCATCCGCAAGAGCAATCCCGATCCCGCCGTCTGCGTCGTTCTGCCCGCCCCGAAGGAGCCAGATCACCTGGTCGATTTTGAGGCCGCGCTTCAGACCCCGACCCGCCTCCGCCCCAAATACGGCGGCGGCTATGCTGAGGAACACGAGCTGCGGGAATACCGCCCCGGCGACATGAGCAACAGTATCCACTGGAAGCTCAGCTCCAAGGCGGACAAGCTGATCGTGCGCGAGGCGCTGGAGGAGGCCAACAAGGATATCTTTCTAATCCTCTCGCGTGTCGGGACGGATGACAGAGGGCTTGAGGTGCTCTACTGGCTCTCTCTTGAGCTGCTCAAGCGGGAGCTGCCCCACCGCATCGCCGCAGATTCGCTCTATACGGTCGGGAACGAACAGGAGTGTATACAGGCGCTCTCGATGCTGCTATGCACGCCGCCCGGCGAGCCCGCGCCCTTTGATCCTGCGCTCGCGCGCTGTGTGTTCCGTATCGTCGCCGGGGAGGTGATGCTCCCTTGAAGCGCCTATCCAATCATGCGGTCAGCTATGGGCTGCTGCTGCTCTATACCAGCTCGCAGCTTGTCATGCTGATCGAGTCGGCCGGCTGCCATGTCTCGGGGCCGTTCTTTCTCTGGGTCGCGCTGCTCTGCCTGAGCACCTGGGTCGCGGCCGGGACGCGGCGCGGCTGGCTCGTCGGTATGCCGTCCTCGGTGCTGCTGATCTGCATTGCCTTTTACGTCTTCCCCGACGATCTCATGAGGCAGATGAACGACGCGCTCGACCGGCTGACCGGGGCGTATCTGGAACAGGTCGTGTACCCTGGATACACCTACAGCTATCTGGAGCTCACACACGACCACAGTCTGCTGTTCTTGTTCCTCGCGTTTCTGCTCGCCTCCTATATGGGAGCCGCGCTGTGCTCGCGCAGCGGGCGCGTTGGACTGGCGCTGCTGGGGAGCGTCCCGCTCTTCTCCGCCTGCCTCGCCGTCACGATCCATCCTCCCGTCCCGGCTGTATTCGGGATGCTGCTGTTCTGGCTCCTGCTCGCTGCGGGCGGCGGACACTATGAAGAGGACGCGGAGAGCTACCGTTCCGTGCTGTGTCTGCTGCTGCCGCTTGCCCTGCTTTTGGGCGGGCTGATCTACGCTTTCGACCCCGAGCGGTATGTATATGAACCCAAGCGCTTTGATCTGACCGACCGCTTTGACGAACTGATCCGGGAATTGGACGAAAAGTGGGACGACAGCCTGGCCGAGGGCAGACTGACGCAAGTTGTGCCGAACCCGGAGGCGGACACGGACGCTCCGGCGAATATCGTGCTCTCCGACGCATACGGAGGGCTCGATCTCACGCAGCCCTTCGATCCCGCCTCTGCCTCCCGCGTCTACCTGCGCGTCCGGTCAGAACAAAACGGTCTGCTGTATCTGCGCGCCGCGTCGTATGGGGACTATCTCGGCAGTTCCTGGGCCGCGGCCGAGGACTTCGGTCTCAGCTCTCTGTCCTTCACAGCCGCCGCTCTCGAGAAAAGCGGGAGCCGTCAGACTCAGATTCAAGTCGAGCTGCTGAGCGAGGGCGCATACCGGTATCTGCCCTATTTCAGCACGGAAGCGGGCACATCCGACAGCTATGTGCTCTCCGGCACGGAGTCGCGCTATACCGCCTCCTTCTATCCCTTCCCCGAGAGCTTTTCCAGCCTTGCTGCGCCGGAGTCTCTGGTACAGGACGAGCTCAGCTATCGCGCCTGGGCGCATGAAGCGTATACGCGGCTGCCCGAAGCGACTCGAGCCGCATTGGCGGCGCTCTGCGAACAGGCGGGGCTCAGTGACACCGACGATCTTGTCCGGGACGTCGCGGCTTACGTTCAGCAGACGGGCCGCTACTCCCTGGAGACCGAACCCTATCCCAGCGGCGACTATGCCGTCTATTTTCTGACCGCCGCGCGCGAGGGCTGGTGTCTCCATTTTGCCACGGCCGCCGTCGCGCTCTACCGGACGCTCGGCGTCCCGGCCAGACTGGTCGAGGGCTTCCTGGTTGAAACAGAGGCCGGACGCTATGTCGACGTAAAGGGCGAGAACGCCCACGCCTGGGTCGAGATCTATCAGGACGGTCTGGGCTGGCTCCCGGTCGAGGTGACAGGGCAGAGCGGCGCGGAGGCTGACGCGCTCGGCGCGAGCGTAGCCACGCCGGAACCGAGCCCAGAGCCCACCGCCGTTCCGGGCGGCGAGCTCGCGGCGTCCACACCGACGCCGGTGCAGCCCGTGAACACGCCGCCGTCTCTCTCGGTCGGGCTTCTCACGCAGGAGTCGCTGGAACAGGAGGCGTCCGTCGGCGGCCTGGGCGCGAGTCTGCTGAGGATCGCGCTCTGGGTACTCGCCGCGCTGCTTTTGCTGTCGCTGCTTCCGCTCAGGCGGCTGCTCCTGCTGTATGTGCGCAGGCGCTCCTTTGAACAGGACAGCGACGGGAGAGCCGTCGTCGCGATGTACCGCTGCGCCGAACGCGCGGCTTTGTTCAGCAACGGAGGCGTCCCGGAGCCGCTTACAGACGCGGCCGAAAAAGCGGTGTTCAGCCGCGGCGGCGTCACGCCCGCGGAGCGCCGACGCTGTCGGGTGCAGCTTGAGACCTATCTGAGCACGCTGGAAGCCGGCCTGCGGCCCTTCGACCGCTTCCGCTTCCGCTGGCTCTATGTATTCCAATAACAGGAAAGGTTGATGAACATGACGTTGACGTCCACTGCCCTCTGGCTGAATACGGCCTTCGCCGCCTTTGACCAGAGCGTCACCGCCTCCGTCCACCGGCTGTATGAGCTGGGCGGCGGCTTCTTCACGCCCCTTATGGAGTTTGTCTCCCTGCTCGGCAAGGGCGGGATCTTCCTGATCCTGCTCTCTCTGGCGCTGATGCTTGTCAGAAGGACGCGGCGCTTCGGCACGGCAATGCTGCTCGGCCTCGCCATCGGCGCGATCGCGGTCAACCTCTTTTTGAAGGTCGCCGTCGCGCGCCCGAGGCCTTACGCCGACCCGGAGGGCTTCTTCTACCCGCTGTGGGTATTGCTCGGGCAGCATGTCGAGAGCGATATGAGCTTTCCCTCCGGCCACACCAACGCGGCCTTTGCCGCGATGGTGCCCGTTTTCCTGCTCGGAAAGAAGAACTGGAGCTGGCTTGCGCTGCTCTTCGGCGTGCTGATGGGCGTTTCGCGCATTTATCTGGTCGTCCACTATCCCACCGATGTGATCGCCGGGCTGATCACCGGCACGCTCGCCGGCATGATCGGCACGCTCATTGCGATCAATCTCCCGCGCGTCTGGTACCGCTGGGACGTCAAAGGCGGCAAGGAGAAGGTGCGATGAAGCTGTTCGGCAAGCTGAGGTTCCGGGATGTAAACAAGAGGATCGTGGAGGACGCGGCGTTCATCGACGACTGGACAGCCGCTGAGGAGATCGGCCGCGTGCGTCTGGGCAAGCTCTGCCTCTTCTACCGCGACCTCGGGCGGAAATACTGCGTCCCCTACGAATACATAGACCGGCGCTTTACGCGCGTGAGCACCGTGCAGCCTGACGACAGCCCGGCCTACTTCTATTACCGGCTGATCCTTATGCACGGAGAGAAGGAATTTGCCAACCTGATCTTCGAGAAGGAGGAGGAAGTCGACCGTATCCACGCGCGGCTCGCGGAGATACGGCCGGAGATCGCCTTCGGCTACATCCCTCCCGCGGATGGGAAGCGAAAATACTTTGCATAAGAGACTGAGGCGGCGCTGTGATCACAGCGCCGCCTCAAGCATTTATTGTTCCGGCCAGGGGATACGTTCGGACTTGTTTTTTACCAGCCAGGCTTCTTTTGCGATCCGCGCCATCGGGGAATCGGACAGGGAATCGGAATAAAAGGCGTCCACCGTCCCGTCGGGGTATTCCTTCCGGAAACGGCACACCTTGGCGGTATCGTGGCAGTTATCGCCCGTGATGCGGCCGGTCAGCGGATCCATGCGCGTCGCGATCAGGCGCACGCCAAGCTCCTCGGCGATCGGCCTCAGAAGGAATTCCGGCGAAGCGGAGATGATAAGATCGTCGTCCCGCTTTTGTTTCAGATACCAGGCCGCAAGCTGGCCCCGCTTTTCTTTCCAGAATTCCAGCACGATCTGTTCCACATTGTCGAGGTCTTGGAGGAAGGAGAACACCTGCTCCTTGAGCGCGCGCGTGTCCGCCGCCCCGACGAGCTTTTTCAGCGACGCGGCGGCCATGCCCGGCAGCGCGCGAAGCACGGCGCGCGGGTAACGGCGCAGACAGTACAGCACAAAGCTGTAGGAGCTGTCGGGAAAAAAGATCGTCTTGTCAAAATCGTAGACGTTCATTCGTGGATCCGTTCCTTGATAAGAAAACCGCGGAGCGCGTTGAGCATGACAATGACCGTAAACAGCAGCGTCAGAAACGCGGCCCAGGAGAGCGACATCAGCCCGAAGGCGCCAAACAGCAGCGTGAACGCTCTGGACAACGTGCATATCGCGAAGTTCTCCATAATCAGACGGCGAACCTGTACGGACAGCCGCATCGCGGCCGGGACGCGCAGCAGATCGTCGTCCATCAGCACAAGATCGGCGGCCATCTCCGCGGCGCTCTCGCCGGTCGGCTTCAGCGCGATGCCGACGTCCGCCTCCTGAAAGAGCTCCATGTCATGAAACCCGTCGCCCACATAGGCGACGGCCTCGCGCGCGCCCATGCTTTCCCGCATGAAGGAGATCGCCGAGAGCTTCTTTTCCGGTGTGAGCTCGGTCCCGGCGTAGTCGAAATTCAGCGCGCGGGCAAGCTGCGCGTTCAGAAGAGAGCCCGCATCGCCCGAGAGCATCCGGATCGTGCGCACCCCGGCTCCGCGCAGCTCCTCGATCGCCTCAAAGACGGCCTCCCTCACTGTGTCGCCCACCAGGATATAGCCCCAGTAACGGCTGCCGACCGCGACATGGATCGCCGTGCCGCTGCGCTCGGGCGTCGGAACGCGGATAGCGTATTCTTCCAGCAGCGCGGCGTTGCCGACCAAGACCAGCTTGCCGTCTACATAGCCCATGACGCCTCGGCCGGGGATCTCTTCCGCGCCCACGGCAGGCGCGCTCCGCTCCTGATCCCAGGCAGCGGCCGCTTTGATCGCCCTGGCAATGGGGTGCCGAAAAGGAGCCTCGGCCGCCGCAGCCGTTTCCAGCAGAGTTTCGGCATCAACGCCGACGGGCTCGACGCCGAGGATCTGAAAACGCCCGTCCGTGATCGTTCCGGTTTTGCCGAAGGCGACCGCTTTGACATGATAGAGCGCTTCCAGCGCTGCCTTGTCGCGGACATAGAGCCCGCCGCGGAAGGCGCTGCACATACCGCCCTCAAAGATGAGCGGAACGGAGAGGAGCAGAGGGCTTGGGGAGGCCAGGAGCAGGATCAGAGAGGCCGCCGTGAGATAGGGCTGCCAACGGAAGCCCTCCAGATTCATCGACGCGAGGGGCAGCACCGCGCCGACAAACAGCGCGATCAGAAACAGCGCGGGGCCGTACCAGGCCGCAAACTTCTCAATTCTGCGCTCCAGCACCGTTTTCTCCTTTTTTGCGCGGCGCAGGCAGAGAAGCTGTGTGGCGAGCGCGGAATCCTCAAAGGAGACGCTGGCGCGGATGCGCAGCTCCTCGCCCAGATTGACGCTGCCCGACAGCGCCAGCTCGCCAGGCGCGGCCTGCTGTTCAGACAGACCCCCGATCGCGGAGGCGTCCAGCACGGATTCCCCCGAGAGGATCACGCCGTCGGTCGGCACGCTCTCCCCTGTTCTCACAAGAAAGACGTCGCCCTCCTTCAGCTTCTCGGGAAGTACGTCGAGTTCCCCGAATTCTTCCAGAACATGCGCCTTCTCGGGCAGGAGGCTGCTGAGCGTACTGACGCCCAGTTCGGCGCGGCCGATCAGATAGGCTTCCGCAAACTGACCCGCTCTGCAGAGGATCACGATCAGCGCGCCCGCGGCCGGACGCCCCGCCAGAAAAGCCAGGAGAGAGGAGAACAGCATCAGGCAGTCCTCATTCGGGAGCTTGCGCGATCGCAGCGTGCGCAGCATGGTGATCAGCGTCAGGAAGCCGGCGGCCAGAGCGGAGAAGGCATAGGCGACGGTTTTCAGCGTCAGACTGATCGGCGCGACCGTTGAGACGGCAAAGAGCAGCAACGCGGCCAGAAGCGGCGCGGCTTCGAGCATACTGAGGCGCCGCTCGTAGCGGAGGCGCCGCGGGCGCAGCGGCTTCCACTCAGAAAGCCAGGGAAGCTCAGGAGGGCTGAAAAGCCGCTTGATTTCCTTTTTCAGTTGTTTGACGTAGGTTTTTCCGGCCATTTTTCTCTCTCCTAACCGATCGTTCACAAAACACACAGAGTAGCCGATGCGACAGCATGCCGTCAGCCCGATTGCTCTGTCGGCAACTGTTTTTTCGGTCTCTTTCTCAGACGGGCGAGCAGCGCAAGAAGCAGCAGTCCGATGGCTGAGCCTGCGCAATCGATCAGCACGTCTCGAAACTGCCCGGCTCTGCCCGGCACATAGAGCTGATGCCATTCGTCCGAGCAGGCATACAGGAAGCACCACAGCGCCGCGCCGGAGTATGCCGCCGCCCTGCGGTGCGCCCGATCCAGCAGCAGCTCGGAAAAGAAGCTCTGGCTCGCGAGCGCAAGGCAGAAGAACTCAAAGGTATGCGCCGCCTTGCGGATGAAAAACTCTGCCACACTCTCGCCGAACAGCGGGATCATCCACCCAAACAGCAGCCGCATCAGTCCGGCGCTGAGCGCCGAGGATTCGTCCCCGTCCCGAGAGGACATCACAAAAATGAATACCATGACAAACACCCAGCAGAAGCCCAGGATCCGCAGGCGTTTACGGTGTCTGTTTTTCTCCATACTTTTCCTCACAGGATCATGGCGGCAAAGTCCTCTTCCGACAGGATCGTCAGACCAAGGCTCTGCGCCTTAGTGAGCTTGCTGCCCGCGTTCTCACCGGCGAGCACATAGCTTGTCTTCTTCGAGACCGAGGACGAGGTCTTGCCGCCGAAGCTCTCGATCAGCGCGCTCGCCTCGTCGCGCGTATATTGTTCCAGCGTCCCGGTCAGCACGAAGGTCTTCCCGGCGAAGCGGTCGTCCTTCTTCTCCTCGCGGCTGGTGAAATCCACGCCGGCTTTGCGCAGACGCTCGATCAGGTGCTGCGACTGCGGGTTCTGAAACCAGTCGAGGATATACTCCGCCGTGACCGCGCCGATATCCGGGATCAGCGTGAGCTGCTGCGCGTCCGCGGCCATCAGGCTGTCGAGATCGGGATAATACGAGGCCAGCACCTTCGCCGCCTTCTGCCCGACCTGGCGGATGCCAAAGGCGCAGAGCAAGCGGGCAAGCCCCGCGCCCTTGCTCTTGTCTATCGCGTCGAGCAGATTCGCGGCGGATTTGTCTCCCATGCGTTCGAGCGCGGCGACGGGCTCCTTCTCGAGATAATAGAGATCGGCGGCGGAGGCGACCAGACCGGCGTTGATCAGGCTCTCGCAGACGGAGATGCCGAGGCCCTCGATATCCATCGCCTCGCGCGAGGCGAAGTGCGCGAGATTGCGCAGACGCTGCGCGGGGCACTCCGGACTCGTGCAGCGCAGGGCGGCGCCGTCCTCATCCCGCACGACCGGCGAGCCGCACTCCGGGCAGACGGAGGGCAGCACGAAGGGCACCGTCCCCTCCGGGCGCTTGGCCTTGTTGACGGACAGCACCTCGGGGATGATCTCCCCCGCCTTCTGCAGCAGCACCGTGTCCCCGATGCGCAGATCGAGGCGGTCGATGTTGTCCTGGTTGTGCAGCGTCGCGGCGGAGACCGTCGTCCCCGCGAGGCGCACGGGCTCCACGATCACCTTCGGCGTCAGGACGCCCGTGCGGCCGACCTGCACGACGATATCGAGCACGCGGCTCTCCTTCTTCTCCGGCGGATACTTGAAGGCCACCGCCCAGCGCGGGGCCTTGGCGGTGCTGCCGAGCGCGCGGCGCTGTGCGAGAGAGTTGATCTTGATGACCGCCCCGTCCATATCGAAGCTGAGCGCGTCGCGGTACTCGCCGAGCTCCTTGATGCGCGCAACGCAGTCCCGGATCGTGTCAAAGCGCCGATATTCGACAACGGGAAAGCCCATCTCGCGCATGGCGTCCAGCGTCTGCACATGGGTCTCGTAGGCTTCGCCGGAGCTGTACTGCATATTGAAACAGAGGATATCGAGCTTGCGCGAGGCCGCGACGGCCGGGTCGAGCTGACGCATGGAGCCCGCAGCCGCGTTGCGCGGATTGGCCAGCAGCGCTTCGCCCCTGAGCTCGCGCTCGGCGTTGAGCTGTTCGAATACGGCCTTGGACATATACACTTCGCCCCGCACGATGAGGCGCTCGGGCGCGTGTTCGATGCGCAGGGGCAGAGAGCGCACCGTGCGCAGGTTCATCGTCACATCCTCGCCCGTCATACCGTCGCCGCGCGTCGCGCCGCGGACGAAGACGCCGTTTTCGTATTCCAGAGACATGGACAGCCCGTCGATCTTCGGCTCGACTACATAGTCGTGCCCCTCGCTCAGCAGCGCGTCCATCCTGTCCCCGAAAGCGAAGAGCTCCTCTGTTGAGAACACGTCCGTCAGGCTCTCAAGCGGGACCTGATGCTGCACCGGCGTGAACTGGCTGAGCGCCATGCCGCCGACGCGCTGCGTCGGGGAATCGGGCGTCACGAGCTCGGGGTGTTCCGCCTCGAGCGCCTTGAGCCGATTCATCAGCATATCGTAGTCGTAGTCGGAAATCTCCGGCGCGTCGAGCACATAATAGAGCTTGTTGTGCTTTTCGATCTCCCGGCGAAGCCGTTCGATCTCGTTTTGAATCGTCATAGTCTCATCCTTTAGGGTTGAAGGTTTACATAACTTTCCGGCACCTGACCCACGATCACGGTATCGGCGATCAGCACCTCCGTGACGACCTGCGCGCTCTCGCTCGACCAGGGGATCAGGATGTCGATATCCACAATGACCTCGAGATTGATCTGGTGCTTGGTCTGGTTGATGCCGGCGGTCACGATGCTGTTTTGAAACTCCACGCGCGAGGAGGTCAGTGCGATGATCCGCACCGGGATGCCCGGCCCGCGCCCCATCAGCAGGGAGACGCCCGTAAGGTTCCCGAGCGGGATCGACACGGTCAGCGTGCGGCTGTCGGTCGCGCCGATGACCCGGTCGAGGATTTCGGCCGAGAGCGCGTTCACCCGTGCCATATTGCTGCTGATCGCGGTGATCTCCCCGCGGTCGTTTTTCTCAAGTCTCACAAAGTAGTCGCCGCTGTAGTCGCTCTCGCGCATGATCGAGGCGATGGTCTTGTTGATCTGCGCCGTCACGATATCGCTCGCGTCGGAGACGGCGATCTGCGAGGACAGATCCTTGAGAAACAAAGCCGCGGCGGACGACAGAAGCAGCAGCCCGAAGAGGCCGAGCAAGAGCGCGTAGGGCGCGGCGTTTCGATCCGCCCGTGCGGGATATGGATACATGGAGTCACCTCCCCCTGCATCCTATGCGGGATCGGCCTCCATCATGGCGGAAACCGCCATCATCACGCCGAGCTTGCCGGACTCATAGGTCAGGCCGCCCTGCATATAGACCGTGTAGGGCGGGCGGATCGGCCCGTCGGCCGAGAGCTCGATGGACGAGCCCTGGATAAAGGCGCCGGCGGCCATGATGATCGGGCAGTCATAGCCCGGCATGGGCGCGGGTGTCGGCGTGACGAAGGAATCCACAGGCGCGCCGGACTGGATGCCGAGGCAGAAGCGCGCCATCCGCTCGGGCGAGCCGAGCTTGAGCGTCTGGATAATATCCGCGCGCGGCTCGTCCACACCGGGCGAGGAGGGCAGCCCCAGCTCCTCCATCATCGCCGCGCAGAAGACGGCGGTTTTCAGCGCCTGCGCGACCGTGTGCGGCGCGTAGAACAGACCCTGAAAGAGCAGCCGGTTCTGCCCGAGCGTCGAGCCGCACTCGCCGCCGATGCCCGGCGTCGTGAGGCGCTGAGCCGCGCGCTCGACGAGCGCCGCGCGCCCCGCGATATAGCCGCCTGTCGGCGCGAGGCCGCCGCCGGGGTTCTTGATGAGCGAGCCCGCGATGATATCCGCCCCCACATGAGTCGGCTCGAGCACGTCGGTGAACTCGCCGTAGCAGTTGTCGACCATGACGGCGGCCTTCGGGTTCACGCGGTGGACAACGCCGCAGATCCTGCCGATCTCCGCGACGCTCAGCGCCCTGCGCTCCCCGTAGCCGCGTGAGCGCTGGATCATCACGCCCGCGACCTTCGGGTCGGAGGCGGCCTGCTCAATCGCGGCGTAATCCGGCCCGCCGTCGGCGGCGAGCTCGACCTGCGCGTAGCCGATACCGTAAAAGCGCAGAGAGCCGAAGCCGTCCCCCGTGAGGCCGATGGCGCTCTGCAGGGTGTCGTAAGGCGTCCCGGTCACGGCCAGCACGGTCTCGCCGGGCTTTGCCAGCGCGAACATCGCCGCCGTCAGCGCGTGGGTGCCGTTGACAAAGCCGAGGCGCACCAGCGCCGCTTCCGTGCCGAAGACCTGCGCATAGATGCGATCGAGCGTATCCCGCCCGAGATCGTCATAGCCATAGCCCGTAGTCCCGGCAAAGCAGCTGTCGGAAACGCGCTGCTCCTGAAAGGCCTCCATGACGCGGAGGGTATTCCGCTCCGCTACCGCGTCGATCTCCGCAAAGCGCGCGCGGCAGCGCGCCTCCGCCCGCTTAGCCATGTCCCAGACCTCGGGGCGAATCTCAGATAGTCTCATGTTATTCTAACTCCATGATAAGCTTTTTAAAATGCCTGCCCCGCTCGTCGAAGTTCTTGAAGCGGTCGAAGGACGCGCAGGCCGGCGAGAACAGCACGACGTCCCCTGCCTGTGCGGAGCCCGCCGCCGCGCGCACCGCGTCGTCGAACTCGGGGATCAGCGTGACGGGCAGCGGGTTCTCGGCGTACTCCGGGGCGGCCAGAATCGCGTCGCGAATCTTTTCCGCCGTGGCGCCGGTCAGGAAGACGCGCTTTGCGCGCAGGCAGAGCTCGCTGCCCAGCGCGTCAAAGGGGATCTTTTTATCATAGCCGCCCGCGATAACGATGGGCTTCGTTCTCATCGCGCGCAGCCCCGCGACCGTGCGGCTCGGGCTGGAGCCGATCGAATCGTTGATATAGGTGACGCCGCGCAGCTCGCGCACATGCTCCAGGCGGTGCTCCACGCCCTTGAAGCTGCGCGCAAGCTCCCGGCAGACCTCCGCGCTCACGAGACCCCGCGTCGCCTCAAAGGCCGCGAGATAGTTGAGCACGTTGTGATCGCCCGGCAGAACGATCTCGTCTTTCCTGACGATGCGCTCCGTCGTCTCCCCGTCCACCCGACAAAGCCAGCCGTCGCGGACGAAGCAGCCCTGCCGCGCCTCGCCCTCCAGAGCAAAATAGCTGAGCTGTGAGCGCGCAGAGGCGGCGTAATAGGACGTCTGCCCGTCGTCGAGCTTGAGGATCAGGCGATCCTCCGGTGTTTGATTGAGAAAGATCGCGCGCTTGGCGTCGATGTAATCCTGATAGTCGAGATGCTTGTCGAGATGATTCGGAGATATGTTCGTGATGACGGCGACATGGGGCCGCCCGGTCATGCTGTGGAGCTGGAAGGAGCTGAGCTCCAGCACCGCGAAGTCCTCCGGGCGTATCTCCGGCGTCTCGCAGAGCAGCGGATGCCCGATGTTGCCGCCCAGATGCACGCGATAGCCCTGCGCGCGCAGGAGCTCGGCGATCAGCGTCGTGGTCGTCGTCTTCCCGTCGCTGCCCGTCACCGCGAGGATCGGGCAGGGACAGAGCGAAAAGAAGACCTCCATCTCCGAGGTGAGCAGGCTCCCCCGCGCCTTCGCCGCGGCCAGGTGCGGCTCGAAGGGCATGAGGCCGGGCGTGCGGAACAGCACATCCTCGTCGAGCTCTTCGAGATAATCCGCCCCGAGCCGGAGCTTTGCCCCAAGCGCGGAGAGCCGTTCGGCCTCGCCCTCAAGCTTTTCGGCCGTGCGGGCGTCGCGCGCCGTCACGTCGCAGCCCGCCGCGCACAGCAGCTCGATCAGCGGCGTATTGCTCACGCCTATCCCTATGACGCCGATCCGTTTATTCCGAATAGAGTCAACATATTCCGCCAAGGTCATAGTCAGCCTCCAAAGCATTGAACTGAATCTGTCTGCATTCTAATTATATTATTATACAGCGTCTTTTCCAGGTTGACAAGTTTAATCTTTCAAACTGACTTGACTTTCTTGCATGCTTTCGATACAATACCGGCGTATGAGCGGCTTGAACGACCGCGGGCGCAGGGCGAAAGCCCGCGCATGAGGAAAGTCCGGGCTCCACAGGGCAAGGATAACGGGTAACGCCCGCCAGGGGCGACCCTCGGACAAGTGCAACAGAGATATACCGCCCGAGCATATCGGGTAAGGGTGGAAAGGCGAGGTAAGAGCTCACCCGTCGCATGGAGACATGGCGACGCTGTAAACTCTATCCGGAGCAACACCGTGGAGGGACTTAAGGCCGGCCCGGCCGTCCCGAGGAGGTGGCTTGAGCCCGTCGGCAACGGCGGGCCTAGATAGATGGTCGTTCTAGACAGAACCCGGCTTACAGAGCCGCTCATACGTTTCATACAGTTAGGGAAACGCTGATTAATCCGCCGGTCACGCGTCTGCCGGCAAATTATTCGCCGGCTCTGCGTTACAAAAGCTTGAAATACACA
>LXOW01315724.1_pt1 | contig 57929 bp, 48 predicted proteins | sample 1368591 | NCBI WGS metagenome assembly LXOW01 (sample SAMN04884650, study PRJNA319009) | bovine gut metagenome | isolation source: Cow rumen | host: Bos taurus | place: Italy: Legnaro (PD) | collected 2014-07-09
TTGGCCATTCAATAAAAGTTCTGTCGCAATTGAAACGTTATCGAATACCTGTTTTACTCCTATGTATCGGCTTTCTTATTCTTTTTGTTGTTTTTATTCTAGAGAGAAGGTCGTCGCTGGATAGATTGGTTCTGTTTCTTCCATTAAGTGGTTTTATGATATTGTTGCTTTTACTAACGTATATACAAATAAAAATGTCGATGAAAGATAGAGTTTTTATTTGTATGTTGTTTCCGTTGACTTATGAGTTATTAATGTATGGCTCATTGCTGGTCTGCGAAAGAAGTCGTTCTATTTGTCGCTGGGTGATTGCATGTGTCGTAATTGGTATTACAATGAAATATCTTGTTCAAGACTATAAGGTAAATAGGGCTGACCGAGAGAGGTATCAGATGTTTTTGTTATGTCAAAAAGCTTTAGTCGACAAATACAATTCAATAGACGAGTTTTCGGTTGTTTATCCTGCAAAATACTATTTGGATTATATCTCACCATTTGAAATTAAAGATGTTAATTTTAGGATGGGGTTGGGGTGGCTTACCTGCATTCCATTCGATCATGAAAAGATTATTGAGAACCATCTTGATTTTCTTGATACCGGTATATTATGGTTTAGTAGTTCAGAAGAGCCTCCTATGGGTGTCGCGAATTCTATTGAAAGGAATTACGGTATTAAAGTTGAAATTNNCAGGCTTTATATAGATTCGTCTCAAAATGAATATTCCTTTCAATAAACCATATCTTACGGGCAAGGAAGCCCATTACATGTATCAGGCCGTGTATAACGGCAAATTGAGCGGTAATAGAGAGCTTTGTATATGTCTGTAGAGGTGTTTGTTGTTGTTTTGTTTCAGTAATGATTAGGTCAAAGCCATGATAAAAGATAGAATAACTATTAACCGTATTTTGAAGGATAGGACGATACTAATGATATGCTTGTCGGTCTTGTCTGTTTTCGTTATTGTTGCTTATGTTTTAGCCGCGTTGCATGCAAGTATAAACTGTGATACAGGTTATTATTTAGGTGTGGCTGAATTATTGTATGATGGCTTAGTCCCATATAAAGACTTTGCGCTTGGGTATACCCCCTTGGCTATGTATCTGTTGTTGATTCCACGTTTTTTCACATCGAGTTACTCAATAATAATGCTGTTTCACTCTTTGATACTGTTTGCCGATGCAGTTTTACTTGCGGTATGTGTTTATAAAGAGGTAAGGAGTGTGTTATTTTCATGGACGATAGGGCTGGCTTTTCTTGTCTTGTCTTATTATTTGGAGGGTATTTATTTATATCTTGAACCCTACTCTATCTTTTTTGGGGAGTGTGCCATGTTAGTGATGCTGTCCTTGAAGGAAAAAGGAACTTCGAAACGACGTTTTGTCTTATTGTTGGTTTCTGGAGCATTTTCTTCGCTTGCTTTTCTCTCAAAGCAATATGGTATTGTCTTTGCTGCATTCATTGGAATAATGGCACTGCTCTCAGCGGAGATTTGGAAAAGGAAAGTGCTGGATTGCATTGTTTTGTTTTTGGGTTTCTGCGTTCCTGTTGTTTTGGTTGTCTTTTTGTTTGCACTAAATGACGGCAACATATCAGAGTTGTATGCCCAACTTTTTGGAAATGGATACGGGGATAGGAGTTTGGGTATGTACAAGACTGGCGTATTCAGGGTGTTGCGGTTGTTTCCATGGTTGTTTGCTCCTGCCCTCGTGCTTGAAAAGGATAAGAGTAAAAGGAGTTTGGTCTTGTCTTGTGTTGTTGGCACTTTTTTGGTCTCGTTACAGTTTTATTTTTTCGTATGGACCCATTACTACTTGTTTTTATTGCCTTTTGTTTTGTTGTTGTTTGGCTTGATATGGCAAAGCTTGAAGTGTAGTAACGATCGTGGTTTTTTGTTTTTATTGTTATATGGAATGTTTTTCACATCCTCTGTCATTCCACTTCAGGAGGTGTATAAAACTACGATGTTTTTTGCTAAAGTCAACCAAAGAGCTGGTCAAATGGAGAATGCGAGCCGATTGAAGATGATGAAACAAGAATGTGATATAGAATATGCTTTATGTCTTGACGAAACGGTTCAGTATTATTATCTGTGTCCTTTCAAACCAGCAGGGATGGAAAAATACGGTTTCTCCTTTGGCCGCGAAACTGAAGATGTAATGTGTGAACGATTAAAAGAAGCAGACTGCTTTATTATTAGGGAAAAGGACGCTGAAAAGATAATGGGATGGATGGAATTTAATAAATGTTTATCAGATTCATTCGTTCTCGTAAATACTTGTTCCTCTGATAATTTGCAAGTCTTCGTCAGAGAAGATGTCTATTGTGAATGGAATAATCTCTGAGATGCCGTCTTAGTAACATGAATTGATTTTACAAAAATGCAAATCCCTTTCAACAAACCCCATCTTACGGGCAAGGAAGCCCATTACATGTATCAGGCCGTGTATAACGGCAAATTGAGCGGTAACGGTGAGTTTACAAAGCGTTGTCAGCATTTCTTTGAGGAGAAATACGGCTTTAAGAAGTGCTTGCTCACAACAAGTTGTACCGATGCACTTGAGATGGCAGCAANNACTTGAGATGGCGGCAATATTATGCGACATTAAGCCTGGTGACGAGGTCGTTGTGCCGAGCTACACGTTCGTGTCATCGGCTTTGGCTTTCGTGCGACAGGGGGCAAAGATTGTTTTTGCCGATAGCATGAAGCGCAATCCTAATATCGATGCGGAGCAAATTGAGGCTTTGATTACCCCTAAGACAAAAGTCATCGTTCCCGTGCATTACGCGGGTGTGGCATGCGACATGGACCATATCATGGAAATTGCGGAGAGCCATAACTTGTTTGTGGTGGAGGATGCTGCTCAGGCTATAGATTCCTATTATAAAGGAAGACCATTAGGTACAATCGGACACTTGTCGGCGTTCTCATTTCACGAAACCAAGAATATTATTTCTGGTGAAGGTGGTATGCTTGCCATCAATGACCCGCGTTTTATCCACCGTGCGGAAATCATTTGGGAAAAAGGAACCAACCGGGCTGAGTTTTTCCGTGGCGAAGTGAACAAATATGGTTGGTGTGATATTGGGTCTTCCTTCCTTCCCAGTGAAGTTATAGCTGCATTTTTATGGGCTCAATTGGAGTCATTGGATGATATTCAAGCTAAGCGCAAGCAGTTGTGGAACAAATATTTTGAATTGTTGAAGCCAATGGAGGTGCGAGGGCATATTAGATTGCCTGATATCCCAGAATATTCAACCAACAATGCCCATATGTTCTATATGGTGTGCAACAGTTTGGCGGAACGCACTGAATTGATCAAGAAACTGAAAGACAATGATATATTGGCCGTGTTTCATTATCTTAGTTTGTATAGTAGTGAGTATTATAAGGACAAACATGATGGACGGCAACTTCCAGAATGTGACCGCTATGCGGACTGTTTGGTACGACTCCCCATGTATTATGATTTGTCCATTGAGGATGTAAAAAGGATTTGTGAGGTAATCGCTCAGTGTTAAAGGTGTTTTTATGTAGGTGATGAAGGTTTCCATTATTACAATCAATCGAAACAATGCAATAGGGCTTGAAAAGACTATGCATAGCGTGGTTGCCCAGACCTATAAGGAGTTTGAATACATCATCGTTGACGGGGCTTCGACGGATGGCAGCATAGAGGTAATCAAGCAATATGAGCCTCGGTTCGCGTATCTGAAATGGGTTTCGGAACCTGACTCGGGTATCTATAATGCCATGAACAAAGGCGTTCGTGAGGCTTCTGGCGACTACATCCAGATTGTCAACTCGGGTGATTGTCTTGCCGCAGAAGATGTGACGGAACGTATGCTCTCCGCACTTGAAAAGGCAGGTAACCCTTCGATTTTTTATGGTAATATGATTAAGTGTTTCCCGGACGGGAATAAAGTTGTTGACAAATGCTTCGCTGGACAGGAAATCACAATGTTGGGCATGTACACGGGTACTTTGAACCACAACCCAGCCTATATTCGCCACGATTTGTTCAGTAAATACGGATATTATGATGAATCGTTGAAAATCGTTTCAGACTGGAAATGGTATCTGCAAGCTGTCATCTTGGGAGACGAAAAGCCTCAATATGTGGATATAGATGTCACTTTGTTCGATATGACTGGCATCAGTGAGACGAATAAGGAATTGGACAAAGCGGAGCGGAAACAAGTCTTGGAATCGTTGTTTCCACAAGCTGTACTTGCAGATTACGAAAGGTATGCGTTCCCCATCGACCAAATCAGACGTCTGCAACGGCATACATGGGCCTACAAGATAGTGTGGCTCTTGGAACGTTGTCTTTTTAAGATGGAGAAGGCGAAAAGGAAGAAAAACAAAGTTTCGAAGTACGAATGAAGTTCTCTGTCATCATACCGCTCTATAATAAGGCCTCCTATGTGGCAAAAGCCATTGGTAGTGTGTTTTCACAGACTTTGACCGACTACGAGTTGGTGATTGTTGATGATGGTAGTAGAGATAATTCTGTAGAGATTGCCGTAAAGGCTATCGAAGGTCATACAAATTGTTGTTTGTTGAAACAAGAGAATGCAGGTGTTTCCATGGCGCGCAACAACGGTGTGGCAGTGTCCCAGGGTGAATACCTATGTTTCCTGGATGCCGACGATTGGTGGGAACCTGCCTTCCTAGAGGAGATGTCTCATTTGATTGAAGATTTTCCTGAAGCGGGTATCTATGGCACCAACTATACGATAGTCAATGAAACCAAACACAAGACAAGAGTAGCCAAAGTCAGTGTCGGAGAAGGATTTGAGAAGGGATATGTCAATTATTGTCAAGCATATGCCGGTACGATGTATATGCCGTTTTGTACGGATACTGTCTGCATTCCACGTTCTGTGTTTGACGAAATGCAGGGCTTTCCTAAAGGCATTAAATTGGGAGAGGATTTTTTGCTTTGGATTCGTATTGTGTTGAAATACAAAGTGGCTTTTCTCAATAGGCCATTGGCGTATTATAACCAAGATGTCGATGTGGTGAATAGGGGGGTCGGAAAACTTCATAAGCCTCAAGAGCATATGCTTTGGAACATGGGCTTTCTGTCGGAAGAGGAGAAGACCAATTCGGACTGCAAGCAGTTGTTAGACAATCTTAGGACATACGGATTGTTGCCTTATTACTTGGCGAAAGAATATCGAGAAGATGCACAAATGGAATTGGATAAAGTTGATTGGAGCATGCAGCCAAGAAAAATGTGGAGACTATATCATTCTCCCGTGTGGTGGATAAAGGCAAAATACAAATTTGCAGAAATTGGGTCGAGAGTAAAAAATTATAAGATTCTCTGATTATGAAATTGATAGCAGCCACTGGCGGTCTTGGTAACCAGATGTTTGACTATGCCTTTATGGTGCGCTTGTCGAAAGAACATCCTGCGCGATTGTTCCATCCTTATGGTGACAAGTCGGGGAGGTATGGTCACGCGGGTTTCCAATTGGAGCAAATCTTCGACCTTCGGCCAGAGGACAGGAAAAGTCATTTTGGGACAATGCTGTTCGGCCTCTATTGGCACGCCATCAGAATCCTGCCAAAAGCAATGCGGCCGTTTATGCTGAAGATGGTGGGTCAAAACGAGGTGGAGGTGGCCGAGAACTTCGTGTTTTATCCCGGAGTGCTACAGTCTGCCCATAAAAACGAACTCTTTATGGGCACTTGGCAGAGCCAGCAGTATTTTGCGGGTGCCGAAGACGAGGTGAGAGCGGCTTTTGCCTTCAAAAAGGAACTGCTGAACGAGCCGACGCTGAGGCTGAGCGATTCCATTGAAGGCTGCAATGCTGTGTCACTTCATGTACGCCGCGACGATTATCTTTCAACGCAATATGCCCAAGGCTTCGGTTGCATCTGCACAACGGAATACTACCAAAAAGCCATCACTTACATTAAGGAAAAAACAGGCAAACCAAAATTGTTTGTGTTTTCAGACGACATCAACTGGTGCCGCGAGAACTTGGGTTTGACTGATGCCACCTTTGTGGACTTCAACCACGGGGACGAGAGCTGGCAGGATATGTACCTTATGAGTCGCTGCAAGCACAATATCATCGCCAATAGCACTTTCAGTTGGTGGGGCGCATGGCTCAACGCTCATCCCGAAAAGATGGTGGTGGCGCCCGACCGATGGTGGAATGGATTGAAAGACGATGTGGTGCCTGATGAGTGGGTACGCATCAAGGGAGGTGCCTCGCTATGATACCCAAGACGATACACTATTGTTGGTTTGGCCGTGGCGAGATGCCCGAATTGGCGCTAAAGTGCATGGCTTCTTGGCATAAGTATATGCCGGGTTGGGATTATCAGTTATGGAATGAGGATAATTTCGATGTTGATAGCGTTGCGTATACGAGGGAAGCATACAGGGCAGGAAAATACGCGTTCGTTAGCGATTATGTCCGACTTTGGGCTTTGGAACGAGAGGGAGGTGTCTATTTGGACACTGATGTTGAGGTGTTTAAATCGTTTGATGATCTGCTAGAAGACAAGGCGTTTGCTGGTTTTGAAGGGAGTAAACATCGTCCTGTTGGAACTTGTGTGATGGCATCAGTCCCAGGGGGTGAGTGGATTACTGAAATGTTAGAGGCTTATCATTGTCGACATTTTGTAAAAGCAGACGGGACTTTAGATGTTTTTACAAATGTTCAGTTTATTTCTGCTAGGATGAGCGCAAATGGTTTTTTGCAAAACGGATACGAACAGTTTTATAAGGATTTGCACGTTTACCCTGTTGACTATTTCTCACCTAAACATACCAATGGAGATTACATTTGCACCGAGAATACTTATTGCAACCATCACGGAGTTGGCTCTTGGGAGAATTATGATGTTAAATGGAAACTTTTCATTATGAAATTAGTTGGTTCAAAAAACACGAACCGATTGGTGAAGTTGAAAAGGAAATTATTTGGCTGAAACCTTTGGGGTTCTGGCATTGTTCTGTACTATTTCGATAAAAACATATTTATGCAAGAATATAATTCGTTACCTTATTTTATTGTAACTATTGCCTTTGTTGTGTTGACAATACTCGTGATTAGGGGTATTTTGAAGAACAATAAAAGGCTGCAGCTCGCAATTGTTGGCATTGGGAGACGGGAACATGAATTAGCTTATTTCCCTCGATATTGTTCGTCAAGGGCGATAATTTGTTATGTACTCACATTGGTTTTGGTGAGTTGCGCGAATCTTAGTCATACATTGCCGTTTCAATTTGTATTGTTTGGAATAGTCCCGATTATTTTATTCTTCACATATTCCAGCAAGATTACCAGGAATTGGCATAAATTTGACCCTCGTCGATTTGTAAACAAATTGTTTGTTACATCTCTTTTGATAAGGATTGTATACGTGCTTTTTATTTATTATTATTACATTGAAATGACTGGCAGGCCTCATATGTACCATGCTGGTGATTCGATATGGTATAATTATATGGCCAAACTGTGGCCTGAAGAGGGTTTCAAAGCTTTACTGGATGCTATGGCCAATTACGCCGATTTGTCCGATTCGGGTTATTGTTGGTGGCTGGGTTTTGAATATAGTCTTTTTGGAACGGATGTTTTGCCTTCGCGTATTATTAAGTGCGTGATAGATTCTTTTTCGTGCGTACTAATATATAGTTTGGCCAGGCGTAATTTTGGTGAGAATACGGCCAGGATAGCTGCTGTTTTTTATATGTTGATGCCTAATACTTGGTATTATTGCGGAGTCACTTTGAAGGAGACTGAAATGGCATTCATCGGTATTATGTTTGTCGAACGAGGGGATTTGGCTTTTAGGAGTTCTAAAATCAAGTTGAAGGATTTGTTGGTTCCTTTATTGGCGATTGTAATCATGTTGACTTTTCGCACATCAACAGCCGCAGTTATGGTGGTGTCTCTTATTGTGGCTCTTGTGCTGAGCTCAAAGAAGCAACTGCAAACATGGAAGAAAGTTGTGCTTACTTTGTTTATTGGGGTATGGATGGTCGCCACGGTGGGCGTTGAATTGAGGGAGGAAGCACAATTGCTATGGGAGGGTAAGACGGAAAACCAAGAAACGGGTTATAAGGCTCGATCCAATATCGAAGAAGGCGGAAATAGTTTTGCACAATATGCTACAACATCACTTTTTGCTCCTTTGGTTTTTACTATACCTTTTTCAACGATGGTTAATGTTCCGGGGCAAGAAAATCAAATGATGTTAAATGGAGCAAACTTCATCAAGAATATTGTATCTGTGTTTACGATTTTCGCAATAGTTATCTTGCTGTTCCGACGAGAATGGCGCAATAGTGTTCTGCCAATTGCTTTCATGTGTGGTTATTTGTTGGTTTTGGTATTCAGTAATTTTGCCCACTCTGAGAGGTTCCATTTTCCCGCGTTGGGTTTCGAATTGATGTTCGCGGCTTATGGGGTTTCCCAGCTTACCAATAAACAAAAGCGTTGGTATAATATTTGGCTTGTGTTTGTCTGTGTCGCCAATCTCGCATGGGCAATGATTAAATTAAAGGGGAAAGGCTTGGCGTGATAATAAGTATTGCATGCGGCAAGTCGGCGCATATTAACACATCGATCCTGTTGAATTAGCTATTATATAATAACGACATGAATATTCTTATTGACATAAATCATCCTGCTCATGTGCATTTGTTGCGTAATGCATATAAGATATTAGTTGAACATGGTCATAATATCATTGTTACTGTCAAGGAAATACCATCTGCTATGGAATTGTTGGGTTTATATGGCATTCCATACGTCAATATCGGGAAAAAAGATGATGCATTGGGACGCAAAGGTTTTAATCAGATTGCCTATGACAGTCGTATTCTTAGAATCGTTTATCAAAACCATATAGACATTGGAATCGGTACTTCGATTAATATTCCGCATGTGAGCAAGCTGAGCAGGATGAAAAGTGTTATTCTTGATGATGACGATGATGAAGCAGAACCATTATTCGTTAAGTTTGCTCACCCTTTTGCCGATGTGATCCTGACACCCTCAGCGTTTTCTCGCAAAACAAAAAAGGCCGTGTATGTGGATACATTTCATGAGTTGGCTTATCTTCATCCTCATCGTTTTACTCCCGATGAAACTGTTCTTCAAGATGTTGGTTTAGAAAAAGGTGAACCATATTTTGTTTTAAGGTTTAATGCATTTAAGGCTTATCACGATTCTGGTAAGATGGGGCTTACGATGGAGAACCAACACCGTTTGGTGGAATACTTGAAGTCCAAAGGAAAGGTTTTTATCACTACTGAACGTGGAATTGACGATGAGCTTAAACCTTATCAGTTGCAATTGTCTCCAGAAAAAACACATTCACTCCTATATTATGCTACAATGTTCGTGGGAGATAGCCAGACTATGACGTCTGAAGCGGCTGTGTTGGGTACTCCGTCAATCAAGTGCAATAGTTTCTCAGGTCGTTTGTCGGTTCCTAATGAGTTGGAAAGGAAATATGGATTATGCTATGCTTTTTTGCCGTCACAATCGGAAGCTTTCTTTTGTAAAATTAATGAGTTACTTTCAATTCCCAACCTCAAAGAAGAATGGCGTAATAGGCGTAGTAGGATGCTTGCTGATAAGATTGATTATACCGCTTTTTTGGTGTGGTATGTGGAGAATTTACCTGATAGCAATTTTGTTCTTGCTGAAAACCATGATTTCCAATATGGTTTTAGATAAGTTTGTCTTATTTCTAATTTTGTGATATGTTTTTTTCGAGATTATTTGTATTTTTGCGCCCAGTTATTAAAGAGTTAAATTGTATACATATGAAGACGGATAAACTAACGCTGCTTTTCCTTACGCTTTTCTTGGCATTGTCGTTTGCATCTTGTGTTACGCAAAAGCATGTGCGATATTTACAGGACATGCCTACGGAGGGGATGCCTATAAATGAAGCACTCGAAGCAACGGTGGCTCCGTATGACGAGTTGCGTATTTATGTGCTGAGTAATACTGGAGGAAAAGATGATGAGTTGGTGAAGCCTTTTAATTCATTACAACACGCTGGTAACAATTCGGGAGGAGGGGGGTATTATTTGGGGTATTTAGTTGATGGTGATGGTTTTATTGATTTTCCTGTATTAGGTAGAATTCAAGTTGGTGGTTTGACTCGTGGTCAGGTTCAAGACTCCATTGCCGCTCAGCTTGTTCGAAATGGACATCTAAAAGATCCTTTGGTGATTGCCCGCATCATGAATTTCAAAGTGTACTTTTTGACTAGTTCAGGAGGTAAGGTATTAAGTATCAATAATGAACGGTGTACTTTCCTTGAGGCTATTGCTATGGCTGGAGGTTTGGATTGGTACACGCGACGTGATCGTATCGGCGTGATGCGTGAAGTTAACGGCAAGCGTGTGGTGCATTATTTAGACCCTCGTTCTACCGCTATTTTTGATGATGACTTTTTCCTATTACAGCAGAATGATATCATATTTACAGAGGAGCGCTCTTATAAGTTTTTCAGCAGCAATCTATCTACGATTCTTGGCCTGATATCGTCTGCTGTGTCGGTATTTGCGATATATAAGATGATTAGGAGTGAGATTCCGCATAATTAATAAGCAAGAGATTTAACAATCATAAATATTTTATCATGGATATTGAGAACAGCATAAATAACGCGACAAAAAAACCGGATGACATCAATTCGTTTTTTGACGATGACCTTAATAGCGGATTTAAATTTAAAGATTTGGTGTTCGTGGTATTACGAAACCTGCCGTGGTTTATTCTTTTTTCGGTTATAGGTGGAGTGATTGCATATTATAAAGTAAAAGGAGAAGAAAGAATTTATTATAGTAATTCTTCCATATTGATAAAAACCCAGGCTAGTGCGGGTTCTGAGTCTTTTCGTGGTTCCTCGGCTTTGAATGCAATTCAAGGTCCAGGTTTATTAACCAGTACTGTTAATAACGAGTTAATGGTGATGCGTTCCCAGTCTATTATGGAGAAGATGGTCCGAAGATTGAATCTTAACATCACCTATTCATACTCCACTAAGGTGGTGAAACGAAATAAAGTTTTGTATAAAGATGGCCCTGTAGAAGTGCTGTTTCCTGAAATAGATGAACGGACAAATGCTTCATTAACAGTGACTCCTGTTGATTACGAGCGTATAAAACTCGATGGATTTGATGGTAATATACCTGCTATGTTGGTCAATCTTAACGATACGGTAATTTCCCCGATTGGTAAGATCGTGGTAAAACCAACTTGGCGATATCAGGATTTTTTCAATGTTACGATTGTGGTTAGACATTCGCCCGTTTCGAATGTCGCTTCTAGTTACCGCAGTGCCGTCGGCATTTACAGAGAGAGTGATAGGAATTCTGTGTTAAGGCTTTCCCTTCGTGACACATCACCCCAACGTGCTGCTGATGTCTTGAATACTTTGATGGACGTGTATAATCAAGAATCCATTGCTGATCAACAGCGAGTGCTAGATTACACGGAAAAGTTCATCACTGAACGTATTGAATATTTGATGAATGACATCGAGGATTATGAATGGGTCTCGGTTGATTTCAAGAGAAGCCATAATATTATAGATACAAAGAGTTATGGACAGGCGTTTATGGCTGCAAGTACTGCTCTTACCGAAGAAGTAAAAGAGCTTGAAATGCAAGCTGATATGTTACGATATCTGCTGAACTTTACTCGTAATAATGTGGAACAGCTTATCCCTATGGGAGTGGTATCTATTTCTTCTGAGGCGGCAGCTGTAATTAAACAGTATAACGACAATTTGGTGAGAATTGAAAAATACAAAGCTGATGGAACAATCAACAATCCTGTTGCTCAAGATCTAATGGAGGATCAAGTGAATGTCCATTCTACTATTATTTCAGTGCTACAAACCAACCTAAATGGATTGGAGGATCGAATTGCTGCAGCCAATCAGGAACGTAGTATAGCTAATTCTCAAATTCAAAGTGTACCGGTCGCACAACTGGAGTTAAATGCAGCCGAACGTATGCAGGGTGTTAAGGAGAAACTATATCTTCAGTTGTTGACAAAACGTGAGGAACTGGTTATGACTAGCCCTCAGTTAGAAGCTACTGGTAAGGTGATAGACTATGCGCGACCCAATAATACACCTATTGCTCCTGATGAACAAAAGACTATTACCATTGGAGTTTTGATAGGTTTGGCTATCCCCATAGCCTTCTTGTTGCTAAAGAACCTGCTTGACACAGAGATTCATGATAGGGTGGATGTTCAAAAGGCTTCCAGTGTTCCTTTCTTGGGCGATGTACTTTTTGAGGAAGATGTGAAAGGTCATGCTATTATGGTGCGCCAAAATGGACGAGATTCACTCTCGGAATCATTCCGTTTGATTAGGTCGAGTCTCGAATACATGAAGGATAGGAAAGAAGGCTCACAGGTGGTTATGTTCACATCGTTTATGGTGTCGTCTGGTAAAACATTTATTTCTACCAATTTGGCGGCTAGTTTTGCATTGGCGAAAAGGAAGACTGTTTTGGTGGATTTGGATATCCGTAAAGGTACTTTGTTTAAAGTGTTTGATTCAGGTTCGAGGGCAGGTGTGTCGAATTATCTCTCTGGTAAGATTGATAGCATTGATGATATCATTCATTCCGATCCTAATATACCAGGACTTGATGTGATTTTTTCAGGGCCTATTCCTCCTAATCCAGCGGAACTGTTGATGGGTCAGCATTTGGATGATCTGATAAATGAGTTACGCCAGCGATATGAGTATGTTTTTCTTGATAATGTCCCAGTGGGTATGGTTGCTGATGCTGATATTGTTAAACGTGTGGCAGATACTACTGTTATGGTACTTAGAGCTGGTAAAACGGATAAACGACTTCTCTTTGACGTTGACAAGTTCTTTAGGGATGGTAAATTCCCGAACTTGTGTGTGATACTTAATGGAGTTAATAAAAAGAAACGTGCGTCTGGCTACTATGGCTATGGGTACGGCTATGGCTATGGGTATGGCTATGGGTATGGCTATGGCTATGGGTACGGCTATGGGTATGGAAATGAAGAAGATGAAAAGAAGAAAAAGAAGAGATTAGGGCTGTTCAAAAAACGTCATCACCACCATCATCATTCCACTCCAAGAATGCATGACGACGGTAAGGAATAAATCAAAACAACAATGTTCGGATTTGGAAAGCATGCGTTGCCTGAAGAATTTTTCAGGGGTGCTTGTGATATTCATTGCCATATTTTACCTGGTGTTGATGATGGCTTCGCCTCTTGCGAAGCATCGTTTCAGGCATTGAAAAAGTTGGAAGAGTATGGTGTGGAGAAGATGATTCTTACTCCACATTTTATGAAAGAATACCCCAATAATAATCGGAGTAGCATTTTGGCTTTGTTCGAGTCTTTTAAGGTTGAAGCCAAAAAAGAATCAAAAATTGAGCTGTTTCTTGGGGCAGAATACATGCTTGATGTTCGTTTTATGGACCATTTTAAGGATGGTTTTTTTACCCTTGATAAAAAACACACTCATGTTTTATGTGAGACATCGTATTTGATGAATGAACCGGGTGCGGGGAAAATGGTTTATGAATTAATGTGTGATGGGTTTCAGCCTGTTGTTGCACATCCTGAAAGATATGAATATGCATCAAAGGAAAAGTATGTGCGTTGGAAGGATAAACGATACAAGTTTCAACTAAATTTACTGTCACTGGCAGGAGGGTATGGCAGTATGGCTGAAGCAAAGGCTCATTATTTGTTGAACGAAGGCTACTATGACTATATTGGCTCTGATATGCACAGATTGGATAATTATCGCCATTATTTTCCAAAAATACGTCTAAAGACAAGGGAAATTGATAAGTTATATCAGTTGCTTGAAAATAATAAGACGTTGTTTATTTGATATTGAGATGAGTCGTATATAAGGAATCCCGATGGGTAACAACCTGTCGGGATTCCTTGTTTTGTTATGTTGGTTTTACTTTAAACCACGCGCTCTCAGGTATGGGTCGTTGTCGGGATCTTGTCCACGGAACTTGCGGTATTGTACCATGCCTTCGTCGTTACCGCATTCCTGCAGGCAATTCTTGCGGAACGAGGCGGCTAGTTCGGGGTTGAAGAGGTTTCCAGATGTTTTGAAATAGTTGAAGGCGTCCTTGTCCAACACCTCAGCCCAGGTGTAGGCATAATAACCGGCGCTATAGCCGCCGCTGAAGATGTGGCTGAAGTTGGTGCTGCGGTAGCGGGGCAGAATCTCGGACATCAGACCGATGGCATCCATCTGCTGCTGCTCGAAGGTATCCACGTCGAGGGTTTGGGGCTCAGTCAGTTCGTGGTACTTCATGTCGAGAATGGAAGCGGCGATGAGTTCGGTGGTCATGAAGCCTTGGTTGAACAAGGCACTGTTCTCAATTTTGGCAATAAGACTGTCGGGCATCACTTCGCCGGTCTTGTAGTGCTTGGCGTACATTCGGATGACTTCCGGCTCGGCCACCCAGTTCTCCATAATCTGCGAAGGCAGTTCCACGTAGTCGTGAGGCACATTGCCGCAGGTGCGGTCGTAGAGGCCGTCGCTGAAGAAGGCGTGCAGGCTGTGACCAAACTCATGCCACATGGTCTCAGTCTCGTCCCAGGTGAGCAGGGCAGGGGTGTCACCTGAAGCAGGGGTGAAGTTCATCACTAAGGAGACGATGGGATAGATCTTCTTGCCGTTGATGTCGTAACCGCTCTCACGGAAACTGGTGCACCAGGCGCCGCCGCTCTTCGACTCACGCGGATAGTAGTCCATATAGAGGATGCCGAGGAAGTCGCCGTTGGCTTCTTTCACTTCGTAGGTCTCCACGCCAGGAAAATATACGGGTAAGTTGGTGTTTTGAGTGAAGGTGATGCCGTACAATTTGTTGGCGGCCATAAACATTCCGTTACGGACGTTGTCAACGGTGAGATAGGGCTTGATGTAGTTCTCATCGAAGTCATACTTGGCCTTGCGGAGCTTCTCAGCATAGTACCACCAGTCCCAGCCAGCCAGCTTGAAGTTGGCACCTTCAGTATCGGCAATGGCTTGCATCTCGGCTAACTCTTTCTGGGCTAGGTGCTGGGCAGGATTGAATATGTCGATGAGGAACTTATCGACGGTCTTCGAGTCTTGGGCCATATTCACGGCGAGTACGTAGTCGGCATAGTTGTCATATCCGAAGAGCTTGGCCTTCCTCACGCGGAGGTTTACCATTTCGTTAACGAGCTGTTTGTTGTCGTACTCGTTGTTGTTGTCTCCACGGTTGTAGTAGGCTTTGTACATCTGCTCGCGCAGGCTGCGGTTGTCGGCAAACTGAAGGAAGGGGATGAGGCTAGGCTTGCTGAGGGTAAACACCCATTTGCCTTCCATACCCTCATTCTTGGCTCGCTCGGCAGCAGCATCGATGCTGGTTTGGGGCAGACCCGCAAGGTCTTTTTCGTCTTCGATGACTAGTTTGTAGCCGCTGTTCTCTTTAAGCAGATTGTTGCCGTACTGCAGACTCAATGTGGAGAGTTGTTCGTTGATTTGGCTCAATTCGGCTTGCTGCTCGGCATTCAGTCCAGCGCCGCTACGGATGAAGTCCTGATGGTATTTCTCCACCACACGGATTTGCTGGTTGTCCAAGCCCATTTCGTTGCGATGCTGATAGACATGGTCAATGCGCTCGAAAAGTTTCGGGTTCATCATGATGGCATCACTGTGTTTCGAGAGCAAGGGCAGCACTTGCTCGGCGATGGCCATCATCTCGTCGTCGGTGAGGCACTCGTTGAGGTTGAAGAACACGTTGCTGACGCGGTCGAGCGTTTGTCCCGACTTGTCGAAAGGCAAAATGGTGTTCTCAAAGGTGGCAGGTTCAGTGTTGTTGCTGATGGCTTCCACTTCGGCTTGCTGCTCGGCGATGCCGGCCTCGAATGCGGGCAGGTAGTGTTCGTTCTTGATTTGGTCGAAAGGCGGCACCTGGAAGGGCGTCGTGTACTCGGCCAGGAAGGGATTGAGACTTTCGGTCTCCGTCTTCGGCTCGTTGTTCGAGGANNCCTGAAAGGGCGTCGTGTACTCAGACAGGAAGGGATTGAGACTTTCGGTCTCCGTCTTCGGCTCGTTGTTCGAGGAGCAAGCGGCCAAAGTGATGGCGCTTAAAGCAATCATTTTAATGAGTTTTTTGTTCATGTTTTGTATGTTTTAAGTTGGTTTTTCGCCTGCAAAGATAAAAAATGTTGTTTTGTTTTTCGTGTGAAAAAAAAGCATTATTTTTGTAGCAATTTTTCCACAAGAATACCAAGCACGAAATATCTATGAGTTACATTTCCTGGGATAAAAGCAAACTGGTCAATTTGGAGTTTTCGCTCAATCGTGAAGTGTTGCGTTCCAATGCATTAGGAGCGTTTCTTGCTACCACGGTGATTGGCTGTAACACTCGAAAATATCATGGTCTCTTGGTGGTGCCACAGCCGCAGCTGGACAATAACAATCATGTGCTGCTGTCGAGCCTTGACGAGACCATCATCGAAAACAAGGAAGAATTCCACCTTGGGGTGCACATGTATCCCGACGGCGTTTTCGCTCCGCGCGGACACAAATACCTCCGTGACTTCACAGCCGATCCCATGCCGAAGCTGACCTACCGTATTGGCAATGTGGTGTTGGACAAGGAGCTGATTTTCTCCTCCACCGAGGCACGGCTCTTTGTGCGCTACACGCTGCGCGAGGCTGTGGCGCCCATCACGTTGCGCGTGTTGCCTTTCCTGGCCTTCCGAAACGTCCACATGCTGACGCATGAGAACCACGAGGCCAGCCGTAAGGTGGAGCTGGTGAAGAATGGTGCCTCGTGGCAGTTGTACAAGGACTATTCGCGACTCTACCTTCAGTTCTCGCGTGCTGCTGAATATACCCACGTACCGCATTGGTACTACAATATGTTCTATATCCGAGAGCAGGAACGTGGCTATGAAGCCGTTGAGGATCAGTTTGTCCCGGGCTTCTTCGAATTGCAGATGAAGCAGGGTGACTCGGTTATTCTCTCAGTCAGCCTTGAGGAACAGAACCCCGCTGCCATCAAACGTCAATGTGAGGCTGAGGTGAAGCGCCTGCTGCCCCAGACGAATTACGAGGACTGCCTGTTGAAGGCTGCCGACCAGTTCATCATTCGAGACGAGAAGGGTACGCGTCTCTGGGCGGGCTTCCCCTGGTTCGGCTCGTGCAGCCGCGACTCCTTCCTGGCATTGCCAGGCATCACCCTGGCACAAGGCGACGAGAAGACTTTCAAGGATGCGCTGGACTATTTAGTGGCAAGGATGCAAGGACCTTTCTTCCCGCATCGTTACTATCAGAAGAGCCTTTACTTCACGGCAGTCGACTCGCCGCTGTGGTTCTTCTATGTCATGCAGCTCTATGAGAAGATGCTGGGCAAGGAGAAAAAAGACATTTGGAAGAAATACAAGAAGCCGATGACGACCATCCTGGAAAGCTTTATCGCGGGTACAGAGTTCAACGTGCATGTCCTTGACAACGGTCTGCTTTATGCCGGCAACCGCGACTTGGCTTTGACTTGGATGAATGTCTTCGCCCAGGGTAAACCTTGGACGCCCCGAACGGGATTGGCCATCGAGGTGAATGCCCTGTGGTACAACGCCCTACGCTATGCGGTTGAGCTTTTGAAGGAAGCCGAACCGAGAAGTCCTTTCATGAAGAAATGGCAGGCTGTGGCCGACAAGGTGAAGGCTTCGTTTGCTGACACCTTCTATAATAAGGCAGACAACGGCTTCTACGACTATGTGAACAGCAATGAGAGGAACACGCAGGTGCGGCCAAATATGATGATTGCCGCCGCATTACCCTATACTCCGATGAGCGACGAGATGCAGAAACGCGCGTTTGATATTACGATATCGGAACTGCTGACTCCTAGAGGGATACGATCACTGTCGCCTAATGACGATGGTTACAAGGGTGTCACCATCGGCAACCACAGCGAGCGTGAGCGGGCTTATCACAATGGTACCGCCTTCCCCTGGCTGATTACCTTCTTTGCCGACCTTGCCGTGAAGCTGTTTGGGAATTCAATTTTGGGCAATCTGGAAGACCTATACAAGAGTTTTGAGAAGGCCATCAAGGACAACGGCATTGGCACCATCTCTGAGATTTACGACGGCAACCCACCCTTTGAGGCTCGTGGCTGCATCTCGCAATCGACCAGCGTGGGGGCCTTGCTTTACCTGCATTATATGATAGACGAACTTAATAAGAAAGGAGGCTCAAGATGAGAGTCCTGATGTTTGGGTGGGAGTTTCCGCCCCATATTACCGGCGGCCTCGGAACAGCTTGCTTCGGTATGACCAAGGGTCTGGCCAAGAACGATGTAGAGGTACTCTTCGTGGTGCCGCGTGCTTACGGCGATGAGGACGAGACCAATGTGCGTCTGCTGAACGCCAGCGACGTGACCATTAACATTGACCAAGAGAAAGACCGAAGCTACTGGGAACGTGTGCAATATATGGAGATTGGCTCCAACATCATCCCGTATGTGGGGCCTGAGGAGTATGCACGCTTTGTGGAAGGTCGCAGCGTGGTGGATAACTTCAACCGCACGGGTTCAGTGTTCGCGCGCAATTACCAGTTCTCGGGCAAATACGGTATGAACCTGATGGAGGAGGTGGCACGCTATGCCTTGATTGGCTCTTCGATAGCCACAAAATATGACTTTGATGTTATCCATGCCCATGACTGGCTGACTTATTCTGCTGGCATTGCGGCCAAGGAGACCACAGGCAAACCTCTTGTTGTGCACATGCACGCCACCGAGTTTGACCGCTCGGGCGAGAACATCAATACGGATGTCTATGCCATCGAGCGCAGGGGCATGGAGGCTGCCGACCGTGTCATCACGGTGAGCAACCTGACCCGCAATATCGTCATTGAGAAATACGGCATCGACCCGAATAAGGTGGTGACGGTACACAACGCTGTGGAGCCCAACGACAAGCCTAAGTCGCAGTACGAGCGTAGCGGCCTGGATGCCAAGGTGGTGACTTTTCTTGGGAGAATCACGTATCAGAAAGGTCCGGCCTATTTCATTGAGGCGGCCTACAAGATTCACCAAGTCGACCCGAGCATCCATTTCGTGATGGCAGGTACTGGTGATATGCTGGAGGGAATGATTCGCCATGTGGCTCAACTCGGCATGGGTAGTCATTTCCACTTTACTGGTTTCTTGAAGGGCGAGGCAGTAGACCAAATGTTCGCGATGACGGATGTTTTCGTGATGCCTTCCATTTCCGAGCCGTTCGGTATTGTGCCTTTGGAGGCGATGCGTTTGAATGTGCCGGTGGTCATCAGCAAGCAGTCGGGTGTCTCGGAGGTTGTCAAGCACGCTTTGAAGGTCGACTTCTGGGATATCAACGGTTTGGCCGACGCCATCTACGGCCTCTGCCACTATCCGGTGTTGGCCAACTGCTTCAAGGATGAGGGCAAGGACGAGGTGGACAGCCTCAAATGGGAAGCCGCCGCAAAGAAGATTAAAGCCGTTTATGAGTCGGTGGTATAATTGAGAAAAATAAAAACACAACAATATGAGCAAATCAATCTGTTTCTATTTTCAAGTGCATCAGCCCTACAGGCTGCGCACCTATCGTTTCTTCGAGATTGGTAAGAAACACTATTACTATGACGACTTCAGCAATCGTATGATTATGCGACGCGTGGCCGAGAAGTGCTATCTGCCTATGAACGAGTTGCTGATGAAGCAAATCGAGAAGTATGGCGAAAAGGTGAAGTTTGCTTTCTCATTCTCTGGTGTGGTCATCGAGCAGATGGAGCAGTTTGCCCCTGAGGTTTTAGAGAGCTTCCAGAAGCTGGTGGCAACGGGCAAGGTGGAGGTGCTTTCCGAGACCTACGCCCACTCGTTGGCCTCGCTCGACAACCCCGATGAGTTCAAGCGTCAGGTGATGGCTCACAAGCGTAAGATGAAGGAAGTGTTTGGCGTTACCCCCAAGACTTTCCGCAACACAGAGTTAATCTATAGCGATGAGATTGGGGCGGCGGTAGCTGATATGGGATACAACCTCATGCTTACCGAGGGCGCGAAGCACATTTTGGGCTGGAAGAGTCCCAATTATATGTATGCCAACGCCATTAATCCCAAGTTGAAAGTCCTGCTGCGCAACTTCAAGTTTAGCGACGAGATTGCCTTCCGCTTTGTGCAGGACGGCTTCCGCGCTGAGAACTTTGTCAACTGGCTCAACGCCCTGCCTGAAGAAGAGGAAGTGGTCAATATCTTTATGGACTACGAGACCTTTGGCGAGCATCAGAGTGCCGAGACGGGTATCTTCAACTTCATGGAAGCGCTGCCCAAGGCTATCCTGAAGGGCAGTAAGTTCAAATACGCCACCCCGCAGGAGCTGGCCAAGAGTTTGCAGCCGGTGAGTGCCGTCAATGTTCCCAATAGACTCTCGTGGAGCGACGAGGAACGCGACCTCACGGCCTGGCTCGGCAATCCCTTGCAAGACGATGCCTATCGCGCCTTGTATGACCTCAAGGCCAAGGTACACCGCATCAAGGACGAGGAACTGCAACAGGATTGGATTGACCTGCAGACTTCCGACCATTTCTACTACATGTGCACGAAGTGGCTCTCCGACGGCGTAGTGCATAAGTACTTTAATCATTATGCTTCGCCCTATGACGCTTACATTAACTATATGAATGTGCTGACTGACTTTGCCAATCGGGTGAAGAACTTGTCGAAGAAAAACGTAAAACCTATTGAAACAAAATAACCTACGATATTGATGAAAACTCCTGAATATCTTTTTGAAACTAGTTGGGAAGTATGTAATATGGTGGGTGGTATCTATACGGTACTGTCCACAAAGGCGAACGTGATGCGTCAGTTGCTGGGCGACCATTATATTACGGTAGGCCCCGATGTGGTGAAGGAAGCCGCCCACGAAACACTTTATTTTGTTGAGGACAACGAACTCTTTCCCGAGTGGCGTGAAAGAGCGCTGGTTCAAGGCCTAAAGTTCCGCATTGGTCATTGGAAAATCGAAAGCAGCCCCATTGCCATCCTGGTGGACTATACGACTTTGTATCAGTCTAAAAATGAAATACTTACTCATCTTTGGGAGCAATACGAACTTGACAGCATTCGTGGCCAGTGGGACTATATTGAGCCAGTCTTGTTCGGCTACACCGCAGGTCAGGTGATAGAGAGTTTCTGCAACTATTATTTGCAGCAAACCAGCAACATCGTGGCGCAGTTCCACGAGTGGATGACGGGTTCGGGCGTGCTGTATCTGAAAGAGCATTGCCCGCAGATTGGCACGGTGTTCACCACCCATGCCACTTACCTGGGTCGCGCCATCTCGGGCAACGGACTGCCTCTCTACGATAACCTAAAGACCTATCTGCCCTCAGTGATGGCCATGCAGTTCAATGTGGTCTCGCAACAGTCGATGGAGCAGAAGGCAACGAAGAATGCCGATGCCTTCACGACGGTGAGCGACATCACGGCTCAGGAGTGCGAGCAGTTCCTATACCGCAAGCCGGATGTGGTGACCAAAAACGGTATCGACCACACTTTCCGTCAAGACAAGGCGGAATTTGAGAAACGTCGCAAGGCGACCCGCGAGCAAATCCTGAAGATTGCAGGGACACTCTGTGGCGAGACGCTCGACCCCAACTGTATCATGGTACTCAACAGCGGACGCTATGAGTTTAAAAACAAAGGCATAGACCTCTTTATTGAGGCGTTACGCCGCCTGAATGAGGACAAGAACCTGAAGCGCACAGTACTGGGTGTGATTGCGGTTCCAAGCAACATCGCCGGTCCCTCCAAGGACTTGCAGCATCGCTTGGACGGTACCAATGCCATCATGGGTCATACCGACTTCCCCGCAACGCACCACGTGTTTGACTATGAGAATGATGCGATACTGAACACACTGCGTAACTCAGGCTTACAGAACGATGCCAACGACAAGGTGAAGGTGATGTTTGTGCCGGCTTACCTAAACGGCGGTGACGGCATCTTCAACCTGACCTATTCCGAGTTCCTTACAGCTTTCGATTTCTCGGTGTTCCCATCGTATTACGAGCCTTGGGGCTACACACCGCTTGAGAGCGTGGCGCTGGGCATTCCCACATTGACTTCGGATGTCTCTGGTTTCGGTAAGTTCGTCCAGCAGGAATGCGTGGGCAACGAGGCGGTTACCGTCGTTCCGCGCCAGGAAGGCGATGTCAACAAGGTGATTGACGAAATCGTCGCCGCTTTGCGTGGCTTCCAGACACTGACCGAAAAGGGCGTGGAGAAAAAAACTGAGGCAGCCTTGCAGGTAGCCGAGATGCTGTTGTGGAAAGACCTCATCGTCAACTATCAGAAGGCTTGGGATGTGGCGCTCGAGAAATCGGGAGGACGTCATTATATGATGGAACCGATACCCTATGCCGACATGATGCACGAAGTTGTCTACCAGAAAAATGACACCCCGAGTTGGAAGAAGGTGATGGTGCGCCCGCTCTATTCACCTGAGATGAAGAAGTTGGAAGAGCTCGCTCATAACATTTGGTGGTGTTGGAACGTGGATGCCATCGAATTATTTGAGAGCATCGACCCGGAGGCTTGGAAGGCTACCGAGCAGAATCCCGTCGCCATGATGGAGGGACTCTCCATAGTACAAATCAAGGACCTGGAAAATAACGAAGGCTTCATCGAACGCTTGAACAAGGTTTATGACCAGTTCAAACAATACATGGCGCAGCCCACCCAACAGAAAGACCTAATTGCCTATTTCAGTATGGAGTATGGTCTTATGAAGAGTCTTAAGATTTATTCGGGAGGTTTGGGCATCTTGGCCGGTGACTATATGAAACAGGCCTCTGACTCGAATGCCAACATGGTGGGTGTCGGACTGCTCTACCGATATGGCTACTTCGCTCAGGAAATCACCGTCTCGGGCGAGCAGAGGGCGGATTATATTCCACAGAAGTTCTCGCAACTGCCTCTCCATCCAGTTTTTAACGAGAAAGGCGAATGGGTGAAGGTGAGCATTGCCTTCCCAGGCCGTTCGGTCTACGCCAAAGCCTGGCGCGTTAACGTGGGTAGGATAGGACTTTATTTGCTCGATACGGATATTGAGGAGAACTCGCCTGAAGACCGTGACATTACGAGCCGGCTCTATGGCGGCGACAGCGAGATGCGTATCAAGCAGGAGATGTTCCTTGGTGTGGGCGGCATACGTCTGCTCGAAGCCATAGGGCTGAAGCCTACGATTTACCACTGCAACGAAGGTCATGCTGCGTTCAGCGGACTGGAGCGTCTGCGTGTCTATATCAACAAGCATAACCTTGATTTTGATGTGGCGCTTGAGTTGGTCAGAGCTTCCACCTTGTTTACCACACATACGCCTGTGCCTGCCGGTCATGATGCCTTTGAGGAGCATCTCATCCGCACCTATATGCCCCACTATGCCAACCGTATGAACATAAGCTGGGAACGCTTCATGGGACTGGGTCGCTTCAATCCAAACAATCCGAACGAAAAGTTTTCGATGAGTGTGCTGGCCACCAACCTCAGCCAAGAGGTGAACGGCGTAAGCCGGATTCATGGAAGGGTGTCGCGCGAGATGTTCCAAAGCCTGTGGCCGGGCTATTTTGCTGAGGAGAACCACATCGGTTACGTCACTAATGGCGTACACCTGCCCACTTGGAGCAACCGCCTCTGGCAACGGCTGTATAAAAGGGTCTTCGGTCCTGACTACATTGACCGCCAGTCGGATGTGAAGATGTGGAGTCAAATCAACGAAGTGCCAGACGCCGCCATTTGGGATATCCGCAAGCAGCTGAAGCATGAGTTGATAGACTATCTCTCGGCTAAGCTGAAAGAAGACATGCGCCAGCGTCAGGAGAGTCCGAAACTCATCATGCAGACGGTGAGCAATTTGAACGAGAATGCTCTGATTGTTGGTTTTGCCCGTCGTTTCGCTACCTACAAGCGTGCCCACCTGCTCTTCGGCAACCTAGAACGCCTTTCGCAACTGGTCAACGACCCGAAACGACCTGTCATCTTCCTCTTTGCTGGTAAGGCTCACCCCAACGATAAAGCGGGTCAGGAACTGATTAAATTGATTATCGACATTTCGCGCCGTCCCGAATTCGTGGGTAAGATTCTCTTCATCAGCAATTATGATATGGAGTTGGGTGCCCGCCTTACCAGCGGTGTAGATGTGTGGCTCAATACACCTACTCGTCCCTTGGAGGCCTCCGGAACCAGCGGCGAGAAGGCCGTGATGAATGGTGTCTTGAACTTTTCCGTCCTTGACGGCTGGTGGGCCGAGGGCTATCGGCCCGATGCCGGCTGGGCTATCCAGGAGAAGCGCACCTATCAGGACCAGCGTTATCAGGATGAGATGGATGCTGAGACGATTTACAACACACTTGAGAACGAAATTGTCCCGCTCTACTATGCCCGTAACATGCAGGAAATCCCCACAGGCTGGGTGGTTGCCATGAAGAGATGCCTGAACGAAATCTCGCCTCGTTTCACCATGAAACGCATGATGGACGACTACTTTGAGCAGTATTACAACAAGTTGATTGAGCGGACCAACTGGATGCGGGCAAATCGTTACCAGAAGGCTTTCGAGATTAATGCCTGGAAGACCCGCGTGCGTAACAACTGGGACAAGGTGGAGGTGAAGTCGCTGATGTTACCCGACACCAACGTGCGTCCCCTGACCTTCGGTGAGCAGTTTGTGGCGGAAATCACGCTGCTTACTCCTGATTTGGAACCTGGCGACTTGGCTGTCGAGTTACTCGTTGGCCGGACCAACAATAATCGGGAGGTGGAGATTAAGGGAGTGGAGAAGATGAAGCTCGTTGACTCGGGCGACGGATGGGTGAAGTACTATATCAAGATGCCGATTACCCGTGCCGGTGTTTACGACTACACCTTCCGCGTGTATCCTACCAACAAGATGTTGCCGCATAGGCAGGACTTCCCATTGGTGAAATGGATTTGATGAAATGAAAAAAGGGCGACCTGAGGGCCGCCCTTTTTTGATTGTTGTTGATTACTTCAACGGTGAAGGTGTGTGGTATTGGCGGGCACCGAGCTCTTTGTCGAGCATCATCATGCCGCCCATGTTGCCGTCAATCATCTTGCATTGGGCGATGAGGTCGCGGGCATTCTCTTCCTCTTCCACCTGTTCATCGATAAACCAGGCCAGGAAGTTGGCGGCGGCGCGGTCTTTATCCTCGTCAGCAATGTCGCAGAGGTTGTTGATCATGGCGGTCACCTTCTTTTCGTGGGCAAGGGTGTCTTCAAAAGCGGCCAAAACGGTCTTCCATGAAGTCTGTACTTTGGCTATGGGGGCAAGGATAACCTTCTCGTCCTGCGAATGCAGGTAGTTGATCATGATGGCGGCGTGGGCCTGTTCCTCAAGGAACTGCACCTTGTACCAATGGGCGATACCCTTAAAGCCTTTGGCGTAGATGTCTTGCGACATGCTCAGATAAAGATATGCCGACCACATCTCAGCATTGATTTGATCGTTGATGGCTTTTGCTAATTTCTTGCTAATCATTTTTTTAATAGTTAGGAGTTAATAGTTAGGAGTTAGGAGTTGTGGTGGGGGATACACCTCACTCCCAACTCCTCACTCCTCATTATTTATTATTCAAAGTAGCGTTTGTACAGACCTTCAAAGCCTTTACCGTGACGGGCTTCGTCCTTGGCCATCTCGTGGACAGTGTCGTGGATGGCGTCAAGGTTGCGCTCCTTGGCTACTCGGGCAATACGCATCTTGTCCTCGCAGGCGCCGCATTCGGCAATCATGCGCTTGTAGACGTTGGTCTTGGTGTCCCACACCACGTCGCCCAACAGCTCGGCAAATCTGGCGCAGTGATCGGCTTCTTCAAAGGCATAGCGTCTGAAAGCCTCGGCAATCTCGGGATAGCCTTCGCGGTCGGCCTGGCGGCTCATGGCCAGATACATTCCCACCTCAGTGGCTTCTGCCATGTAGTGGGCGTTGAGGTCTTTGATCATGTCGTCGCCCGTGCCTTTGGCGATGCCAAGGACGTGCTCGGTGACAAAGTTCAGGGCCGCGCTTTCGTCAACGACTTTCCATTCGACGATTTGTTTGCATTGAGGGCAGCGCTCGGGGGCTTCCTCTCCTTCGTGTACATACCCGCAGATGGGGCAAATGAATTTTTTCTTCATGATTTTTCTTATTTGAGTGAGTTACTAAAACGATTTCAATATCGCAAAAGTAGTCATTTTTATTGAATTGCCAACGTTTTTGCCGAAAAATTACTACCTTTGCATTCCAATTCAAGCAAAAGACAGATTATGCTGAACAGAAGATTTTTGAGAGTCAAGGTGTTGCAGAATCTTTATGCCTACCATCAGGCACAGGAGACCAACATCGCGCAGGCCGAGCGTCAGTTGCTCAATGACATTGACAGTCTCTATGAGCTATTTATCTACCAATTGTCTTTTTGGGTCGAGTTGAAACGCTTTGCCGAACAGCGCATTGAGGAAAACAAACACAAGATTTTCAAGACAGAGGAAGATCTGAACCCGAATTTGAAATTTGTCAGCAATAGGGTCCTAGAAATGCTGGAGGACAACAAGCACTTCAACGCGCTTGTGGATAACTATAAAATCAATTGGGGCAATGATCGAGATGATTTCATCAGAAGCTGTTATGCGCGGCTTCAGGAGTTTCCGGAGTATCAAGCATATATGAACAACGAGAAAGATAGTTTTTCCGATGACAAGCAACTGCTTATCGAAATCATTGACAAATATATGGCGGAGGACGACTTTTTGTATGATTATTATGCCGACCGCAAGTTGTCATTCAACAGCGATTATCAAATCGGGCTTTATCTGGTATGGAAGTTCTTCTATGAGATGCGTGCCAGTTTTAACCCTGACACAAAGATGCCACCTGCCTATGTTACCGAAAACCACGAAGTGAACGAGGACAAGGAATTTGCTGTCCAGCTGTTCCGCAAAACGGTGTTACGCCGTGAGGAATACAAAGGTTGGCTTGAAGAGGTTGCCTCCAATTGGGACTATGGACGTTTGGCATTGATGGACAAAATATTGATTTTTATGGCCTTGACTGAGTTTTGCGAGTTCCACAGCATTCCGGTTAAGGTGACCATCAACGAATATGTCGAAATGGCTAAGGTCTTCAGTACTGCCGAAAGTAGCCGGTTTGTGAATGGTATTCTCGACAAACTGTCGAAGCAATTGGCGCAAAACGGTAGGCTGGTGAAAACTGGTTTAGGCTTGATTGACAAGTGATAGCGTTTGAAATGCAATAATCACCCCATATCTCCGTTATCAAGAAAACCCAGGACTATGAAGCGAATCGTTACCATAACCATTTGTGCAATGCTGGCCTTTGCTGGCACCAAAGGCTTTTCTCAGGCTTATAAAGGCCTGTACAGCACCATGAACGATGCCCATTCGGCCCGTGTGGTGGCATTGGGCGGCATCATCTTGCCTATGCATGATGGCGACTTGCAGACCGCCTTGTTCAACCCTTCAAGCATTTGTCCTAACATGAACAACCAAATATCGCTGTCTTACGTTGGTGATTTCAAGATGGGAACGCACTATGGAATGGCGCAATACAGCCATACGTTTGAGTCTTTGGGTAGTTTTGCTGCTTCGGTGCAGTACGACAATTATGGCCAAATGCAATATGCTACAGAGAGCGGCCACACCGACGGCACCACTTTTACCGCTTCTGACTATGTATTTACCCTCGGCTGGGGACGTGAACTTACTGACAAATGGAGCATTGGCGCCAATTTGAGATATGTCGGTGTCCAATATGAATCAGCTCGTGCAGGTGCCATAGGTGTTGATGTGGCGGCCACTTATTGGTCTTATACCAACTGGGCTTTCACTCTGGCTGGACGCAGCATAGGCCGACAACTGTTTGTCGTCGGAATGGAGAACGCGAACGCATGGTTGCCTCTCTCCATCGATTTTTCCGCATCCAAGAAACTCAACCATCTTCCGCTTACCATCGTTCTGGGCTATCATGATATCCAGAATTGGAAATTGGTATCAGACAATCAATATCTTATAGAGGAAAACTATGATCCCATCACGGGCGAGTATTCCGAGCCGAGCAAAACGGTTAAGTTTTTCAACAACTTAGGGAGCCATCTGGTGATTGGCGGTGAGTTGGAATTGGGGAAGGTTCTTGTCTTGAGGGCTTCCTATAACTACGAGTCCCATCTTAAGATGGATGTTCCTTTGGAACGTACTTTGGTGGGCTTTTCGGCAGGATTCGGTGTGAAAATCAAAGCTTTTCAGATCGATTACGCCTATTCACGTAACAACATTGTTGGATCGCCCCACTTCCTGAGCCTCCGTATGGACCTGAGCAAGTTCTGACCATGTATCTCCACGAACTGAAACTGACTAACTTCAAGAACTGCGAATCGGCTGACATGCTGTTTTCGGAGAATGTCAATTGCTTTGTGGGACTCAATGGGGCAGGCAAAACCAATATCCTCGACTCGATTTACTATCTTTCATTCTGTAAGAGCTTCTTTGGTGCCACCGACAAGCAAAACATTCGGCATGAGCAGGATTATTTTGCCATACATGGCATCTATCGCTATCCCGAGAAGGATGATGAGCTGGTGTCCTGCGTTCAGAAACGTGAACAGAAGAAGTCCTTCCGCTTTAACAAAAAGGAATACAATCGCCTGTCGGAGCATATCGGCAAGTTCCCTTTGGTGATGATTTCGCCTTACGACCGCGACCTTATCAACGAGGGAAGCGACTTGCGACGCAAATTCATCGACGGCGTCATTTCGCAGTTTGATCCCCTGTATCTCAACGCCCTGCTGAAGTACAACCGTGCTCTTTTGCAGCGCAATATGCAGCTGAAGCAGTTCCTGGAACACCATACCTTCGACCGTGAGTTGCTCCGTTTGTGGGAAGACCAACTCTGTCAGCATGCCGACGACATTCACGGGAAACGCCGTCAGTTTTTGGAGGACTTTTTGCCCATTTTCCAGCATTACTACGAAATCGTTTCGGGCGGCACGGAGAAGGTCAATGTTATTTATCAGTCGCGCTTGGACGAGAAGCCTTTGCAAGATCTTTTGGAGGAAAACATACAGCAAGACCGCTACACGGGGTATACCAACGTGGGCATCCACAAAGACGATTTGGAGTTCACCCTCGACGGGCATCCCTTGAAGAAATTCGGTTCGCAGGGACAACAGAAGTCGTTTGTGGTGTCCATCCGTCTGGCCCAGTTCGAGTTCAACTACCAAAAGATAGGCTACAAGCCAATTCTGTTGTTAGACGATATCTTCGACAAACTCGATGACCAGCGCGTCATGAAATTGGTGCGTCTCGTTGGCGACGACCATTTCGGTCAGGTGTTCATCACCGATACCCAGCGGCAGAGAATCGAGAAACTGTTTGAAGACACTAGTATCGACCATAAGATTTTTGAGGTGGAAAAGGGACGGATTCAAGAAATAGAAGGCGGAGATGGTATACTTTGACGTGAAATCGATCAGCGAACTCATCAACGAGTTTTATGAGCAGCACAAGGGACCAGACTATGTTGACGAGCAACGAGTCATAGCCTCATGGAAACAGGTGGTTGGACCATTTATCGCTACCCATACCATTGACCTTTCCATCAAGAATCATGTGCTTATTGTCCGTGTGGACAGTGATGCCCTCCGCAACGAGCTGAGCTATTCCAAGTCGCTGCTGATCAAGAATCTGAATGAAATAGTAGGGAAGGAAGTCGTTAGCGAGATTGTGCTGAGCTAAGTGTATGGGCACTTTTTCTATATGACTAAATAACGATGGCTAACGTCCGCAAATCAGTTTGAAGTCGCAATACCCGCATTTTCTGTCATCTTCGGTTTGGGTGAAGGGGACGCTGGGGTCGAATAACTCGGTGATGACCGCACTCAGCATAGCCTCCATGTTGGCGACGAAGTCCTCATCTTCAAGGAAGGGGACAAAGGCTTCGCCTTTTTTGGGTGAGGCTTGGGTGAGTCCGAACTCGATGGTTTTGCTGTACCGTAATCCGTGAATGGCTGCTTTCACTTGGCTAGGGGCAATGTCTTTGTTCCCTTTCAGATACATATACTTGTAAAGCAACAACTGAACGGCTTTCTCAGGGAGTTGCTTCAGGTATTCCAAGTCGTTGTCTTCTTCGTGACGGACGGGAATCTTCAGGTCTGAAGCTTCCACGTGACCGGTTTTGTAGTCAATGATGCGTATCGTGTCGCCAACGCGGTCGATGCGGTCGGCACGACCTGAGATGAGGCAGTTGCCGAAAGGCATCGGTAGCAGAGCTTCCAGTTTCCCTTCGGTTTTCAGCATCGTCATGCTGTAGTTTTTCAGTTCATGCGATAGGTATCTCAGGTAGTTTTCCAACTGTTTGCGGATGTTGATTTTGTTGAGGTAGTTGAATCCGACATCAGGGAAACCACCAGGCAACAGGTTCTCGATAGCTTGCGCTAAACATAACTCCCATTGTAGCTTTATCTTTTCCTCAAAGAGCTTGTTGTCAATAACTTGTGCGATTCCGTCTTTAGGCAAATAAGGCTTGAAAAGCAATTCGAGCGTCTCGTGTGTGATATTGCCAACCACATCGGTACCCATACCTTCCTCTATGCTGTTGTCTTTGATCTCCTCGATGTATTTCAGGTAATATTTCAATGGACAGGTGAGGTAGGTAGAGAGCCCTGAGGGAGAAAGTCCTTTGCATTTGTTCTCCAGCAGATAGTGCAGCCGATTAACGGCTCTGTCGGTTTTCTGGGCCGCAATAGCGTTCACTTTAATGGAAGGTGGGATGGGGTTGTGAAACGATTCCTCGGTCACCTTGATATTGTCCAAGCCTGCCAGTTCCTGCCTGATTTGTAGAATGTAACGACTGGGTTCGCCGCCTGAGAGTTCCCCCAGATTGTTATAATAGAGATAGATGTCATTGGCGTTTTGGAGCAGGCGATAAAAATGGTAGGCAAAGACAGCCTGCTTCTCGGCATAACCGGGCAGGCCGCATTCTTTTTTGATGTAATAGGGGATGAAACTGGCTTGCGACTTGTCGGTGGGCAGGATGCCCTCGTTGACGCTAAGGATATGCAGACGTTCGAAGTCGATGTTGCGGGTCTCTAATAGTCCCATAATTTGCAGTCCTTCGGTATTGCTGCTGTTGAGTTTGATGGAAGCGCTGGATATCAGCAATTTGTAAAGGATTTCAATGTCGTTGACGGTGCGGATGTAGCTGTTGTGGCGATCTGCTACATTGGCTATGCGGTTGATAATCAGTCCGACAACGCTCACCTGGTTGAGCAGGAAGAGCAACGAGTCTTTATCAGAACGCGATTGTATCTTGTTGGCAACGAATTGCAACAGCTGGCGGAGTGTTTGCAAGGTCTCTTGAGGCGTGTCGTTGGAGGTCTCTTTGAGCAACAGTTGCATGAAGAAGCTCAGGTCGTCAGAACCTCCGATGGCCTCAAAATCGTTGGACTCGAAGATGAACTTCCCGTTGTTGACAGAATCAGTTTTCCATTGTTCGAAAGGAGCGAGTTCCGAAGGAGTGAAAATGATTTTCACCAGTTCGCTGTCCATGATTTGCAAAACAGGCCAGAGGTACCAGCCTTCCACGATTTGCTCCACACCTTGATGGAGGCTTTTGCGGACCAACTTGCTACGGCGATGCAGTTCAAAGTATTTGCCAATGATTTGGTTGACAGGCGCTTTTTTGACTGGATAACCCATTGAGACCTTGAAGTCTGAGTAGGTCGGCGTGTCTGGGATGGCATTCAGTACGGGGATAAGCAGGTTCTCGTCGCTCAGCACGATGGTGGCATTTTTCTCGGTACAGTCTTGCAGCTTGGCTTGCAGGGCTTTGGCTTGCACCGTGTTGCCGCTGGCGCTGATGATGNNGGGAGGCTTGATAGCGTCTTGCGAAGAGTCCAGCTTCGTTGTTCACGTCGTCGATGTAGTAGCGGTCGTAATCGAAAAGGACTTCCGCTTTGCCAAGTTTCACCAACTTGTCGATGATGAACGTTTCAGTGGTGGTCAAGGCGTTGAATCCGGCAAAGAGAACCTTGCGGTCACCTACTTTAGCGGATAGTTCCTCGTCGGAGAGGTGGGCCAGCTGTTGGGTAATCATACCATAATACCCATGCTTTTTGGCATGAAGCCTTTCGCGCAGGCGGATGTAATAGTCGTAGAGCGAGGTGAAGAATTGCAGGTATTCCAACTCTTTTTCCTTGCTTTTTTCTTCATCGAAGTTCCAGATTTCCAGCTTCTTGTTTTCTACGACATAATGGAATAGGTGTAGGGCATCCGTGTCGTACTGGTCAATTTCGTCGAAGTCTTTGGCCATTTGTGAGGCCTGACCGCCGAAGACCGATAGCTCGCTGTTTTGTTCCATGTGGAGTTCGGCGTCGATGTCAATCAGCTCAAAGAGCATGTCAATGTTGTCGATGAGGGTGATGCCGCTCCATTGGGTGACGGCCTCTTCAATGGAGAGCATCTGAGGCAGCCAGATGGTTTGCTTGACGCTTTGCTTTAGCGTGTTGCGGAGATAGAATGCTGCGCGTTTGTTGGGGAAGACCACACTGAGTTCTTCACTTTTCAGGTCGTAGTGCGTCAGGATGTGATCGGCAATGCGTTGTATGAAGGTGGTGTGGCTCATGGGCGTTGTGTTTTCAGGAAGGTTTCAGCCGCTTGCAGTTGCTCGGGTTTGCCCAAGTCGAACCAATAGTCAGGCTGTATGGTCTTGGAGAGGATGCGGTTGTGTCTTGCTAAAGCAAGATACAGGTCAATGACACTTTGCGGCTTGACTTCAAATACAGAAAACAAGTCGCTACGGAAGAAGTGCAGCCCGCTGTAGGCCATTTCCTTATAATTGGGTTGAGGTTCCTGAGCCTGTCGAAGAGCCAACCCTTCTGGATGCACCCATTTATAGCGTCCTTCCGCCTTATTCATCCATCCAACAAGTTGGGATCTCTCATCAAACAACAATTTTCTGTTTGTCTCCCTATCTTGCGTCAGCAGCCAAGCATCATCATGAGAATCAAGAAACTGTTGCCCCAGACTCCTGAGGTCTACATTACTGATGATGTCCACATTATGCACAAGAACGGCTTTCGAGCCATTAAATAGGGGCGTGGCTTTGACAATGCCCCCGCCTGTGTCCATCAGCAGGTCGCGTTCGTCGGAGATTTCAATTTCGGCATCGAAATGATGCTGCTTCACGAAGTCGATGATTTGCTCGCCAAAGTGATGCACATTGATGACGATATGGTGGAAGCCGTTGGCGATAAGGTTCTCGATGCAATGTTGCAACAAAGGCTTACCGTTGAGTTCCACCAAGGCTTTGGGCCTGTTTTGCGTCAGGGACTGAAGGCGGGTGCCGAGTCCTGCAGCCAATATCATCGCTGTGAGGTCGTGTGTCATAAGCCTGATTCCTCCTCGATTTTGCGTTCGATGTGGTTGAGTTTCACGTGGATGTCGGGATATTCCGCTTTCAGCCATTCGTAAATCGTTTGGGCGAAAAAAACGGAGCGATGTTGTCCGCCCGTGCAGCCAAAGGAGACCATCAAATTGCTGAAATGGCGTTCCCTATAATTCTCCACACTCTGCTTCACAATGCTTTTTACATGACTTAGGAACTCGTGTACTGGTGGCTTGGCCATCAGATAATCAATCACTTCCCAGTCGCGCCCCGTCTTAGTCTTGAATTCGGGCTCTCTGCCTGGATTGGGTAAGGCTCTGCAGTCGAAGACGAAGCCGCCGCCGTTGCCGCTGAAGTCGTTGGGATAGCCTTTTCTGAAGGAGAAGCTGTTTATTGTTACCGTTAGTTTAGAGTTTGGAGTCGAGAGTTGAGAGTCAGTTGGGTAGTTTAGCGTTGAGAGTTGGGAGACGACTTTTTGGAGTTCTGGGTAATTGTTTAAAGGACAATGTTCGTTCCAGGTCTTCAGCTCTTTCAAGGCGTAGGGGATGCTTTCGATGAAATGCGCTTTCTTCTGGATGAGGCCTCTGAAGCCGTAGGCTCCCAGCACTTGCAACAGTCTCAGATACACGAAATAAGGCTGGTAGGTGTCGAATTTGACTTCTTCGGGATTGACGTATTGCGACAATTCCTCCTTGTAATATTGTACCAGCTCGTCGCGCATGGGTTGTGGGATTTGTGCCTTCACCTGATAGAGCAGCGAAACCACATCGTAATTCAGAGGACCTTTTCTTCCGCCTTGGAAGTCGATGAAGTACAGCTCGTTGTCCTTCACCATGATGTTACGCGACTGGAAATCGCGATACATGAAGAAGTCGCAGGGTGCTTGGCTGACAAAGTCTGCAAAGGCAGTAAAGTCTTTGTCCAAGCGTGTTTCGTTGAAGTCGATGTCCTCGTGGGGCTTCACAAAGTAGTACTTGAAGTAGTTGAGGTCGGCCAGAATCGCCTGCCGGTCGAAGCACGTGGTGGGGTAGGCCTTGGAGTAATCCAGTCCTTGGTGTCCAATGCATTGGAAATTGACCAGATGCTTCAAGGCTTGCTTATAGAGTTGGGTTACGTTCTCTCCAAAACCTCCTGTCATCAACGACTTTTGCACATGGGCAAACAGATTGTCGTCGCCGAAGTCATTTTGCAGGTAGCAGTCACGTTGCGTATTGACGGCAAGCACCTCCGGCACGTTGAGCTGCAGGTTGTGGAAATGCCCGCTTAAGGCGATGAAGGCCTCGTTTTCCTCAATGTTGCTGCTGTAGGTGCCGATCAAANNAGGGTTTTCTCCGATTGAGTGCGTGAGTTCTGCTAAACTATTTTGTATTTCAGCGAGTTGCATGATTGTGTCTTGTTGATTTGTCCGTTTACAAAGTAATGAAGAAAAAATGGAAAATAGAAGGGCTTGAGGGATTTTTATCCATGTTGTTTCGATGTGTTTTTTGGGTTAGCGTAAAGTTAGACTTAGGTCAGAGTTAGTTCAGAGTTAGAAATATCGGATTTTGGGGTCATTTTAGGGTCGTTTTTGGTTTTGATGGTGCAAAGATACAACAAAGTTTTTGCGCTTTACGAATAAAACGGCAGAAAGTTATTTATATATAACTAACTTCTTACTAAATCCCTGATATGCATCCATATACTCCCTGTTTTTCTCTGATATCAGGGAGAATCAGGGAGAGATCAGGAAGGGAGTAGGTAGCGGGTAGGGAGCGGATTGGGGGCTTTTGTCATTTACTGATTAGGTTGTCACTTTTGTGTCCTATTTGTGTCCTACGACTGGTCCAAATTGACGGTTTTGACTGTTATTGACAATGACAATCGGTCACGATGTCAAACTGGTCAAAGTCATGTTTACGGGCTTGAAAAACGAGTTTGACAACTTTGACTTTGACCAAAATGACCGCTTTACCGCTTTACAGTTCAAAATTGGCGTTGCGCCGTTCAAAGTTACTGTTAAAACCCAACTACTTGCAAGAGGTGTTGATGACTTTTATTGTGTCACGATTACCCAATGCCCTTCTTTTCAGCTACCGCAAATGTCATAGCCGAATCGTCAGTAAAACGGCAACCACGACCCAACAAATCGAAATTCGTGCTTTTCGTGCCGTTAAATTCAAATCGAGAACCTATAATGTCTCCTGTGATTGCGCCTAACATGATTGCTCCTTTTTTTGACAGTTTTTCAAATGCAAAGATAGAATAGTAATACTTTGTCACAAATCATAATCGCTACTGGTGTAATACTTAGGTTAAACTACATGAATTTGGTACAAGCAAACTGTTCGGTGCCGCCAAACATGGAGGGTGGTATTTATGCCGTTTTAGTCTTCTCCTGTTTACTCCACCACTATCTCGTCCATGAAAATCCATGAGTCATAGCCTGCGCTTGGATGGCCTTGGGGTAGTGTCCCGGGGTTCTTTACCACGATGCGCAGGAGGCGTGTGGAGAGGGGGATTTCAAACTTCTCGCGGAAGACATAGTTGCCCTCACGGGTCACCTCTGTGGTGATGGGGAAGGTGCCGCGTAATGTGTAGTCCCTCCCATTGTAAGAGCCGTATACTTCCACCTTGTCGGGTCGCAAGATCCAATCGTGGGCGTTGACCAAGAATCCGATGTCTATACTGCTTATCTTGCTCCACTTGCCGAGGTCGATTTCGATGTCGGCATCGATGCCGTAGAAGCCTTGCCAATGACCGTCTTTGTAATCGTCGCTTCCGAGGATACCGTCCACCAAGGCTCCGTCGCCACCGCCTGAGTATTCGGGGCTGTAGTTACCTGCTGGGCTGTTGAGTTGCTTCAGGCATCCCATGGCTTTGTGGCTCAGTAGATAGCGTTCGCTGCAAACGGCATCGCCTACGGCGTTGAAGCAGGCTGCTTTTACCAGTGTGGAATGCGATAGGGGAATAGGGCTGACGTAAACGGGGTCGCTGGGGGTGACGTCCTTGCCGTCCAAGGTGTAGTGAATCGGTTGGTCGGCGTAGAGCGTATGCAAGGCCACTGAAGCGTGGCTGGCGGTGTCGGTCACGGACTCGATGAAAGGCTGGTATTCCATTGTCAGCAGCTCGTGGGCGACGTCGTCGTATTTCTTCATGTTGACCTCCAGCCAATAGGGGCGGCTCTCTTGGTTCCAAATAATGATGTATTCTTTTTTCAGCTCATGCAGGTCATCGACGAGGCGGCATGTCTGGGCCTTGCTTTCGGCGATGTTGCTTTCGGTCGGGTCGTTCAGGGTGGCGTAAAGCTGGCAACGGGCGATGTTGCGGCGGGCGCACCACATCATGCGGTGTACGGCATAGAGGGCGTTGTTGAGAACGCTGGCATTCTTTTTCACTATCTTTTTGCTGGTCTCAAGTCCCTTGGCAAGTTTCGCCAATTCGCCCAACAGACGCTCGTTGTAACATTTGACTGAGTCGCCCACCAAGGTGGGATAAAATGCCGTCATGGGTTCCGTCAGCGCGCTGAATTTGCCTATATGGTCGTGTTGGGTGAGCAACGACAGCTCGTGAAGATGTTGTAGGGGGGGGGTATTTTGGCAGCCGAAGAAATGCAAACAGAAGTTTTCCTCGATGTTTCGTCGACTTTTTTCCTCGTTAGCAGTTTTCGGATTGATGCTTTTGATGGGGTTCCAGCTCATCTCTCCTCCCAAGACCAAACCGTATAGGGCACAATTGGTCAAGGATTCACCGAAGTCGTCCCAGCAAGTGTTGATGACTCCGATGGCTCCGTTGCGGTATGCGTCGCGGCAGAGATAAGTAATGTTGGATTGGAACTCATAGTGCTTGGGCCACACCCTCTCGGAGAGGCTTACGCCTGGGGCGACGAAGAATGTGCGCCCTGAGTTGACGTAAGGCTTCAGGAAGTCTTCATAGCTGGCTTGTCCCGCGTAGTTCCATGCAATAAGCAGAATGTCGTTGTCAAGGTTCGAAAGGATCTCGGGGTGCTGGTCGGCGATATCGCCCCACATCATCACATACTTGCGGTAGGGGCGCAGCATCCGGTTGACGCGGTTGACGTGCTGGTAATATACCGTCGACGATCCAAGTGAGTCGACATAGGCTTTGGCGTATCCTTGACCGAGACTCTCGGTCTCATCGCAGTTGATGTTGAAATAAGGCGATCTGAAGACTTTGGCCATTTCGTTCAGGTGGTCTTCAAGGAACCTATAGGTTTCTTCTTTGGCAGGATTGAGGTTCCATTTGGTGTCGGCAAGCTCGCTGTAAAAAGGATTGCAAAGGATTTCCTCGAAATGCCCGAAACATTGTTGGTTGCCGATGATTCGGATGTGATAGGGCTTGCAGTAGGCCGAGAGTTCCTTAATCTCCTCGGCAGTAAAAGCATCGGTGGGAGCGATGTCGGGATGACAATTCGTCTTGAAGGTGTGCTCGGTATAGAGTGAGAAGGCGTTGAGTTTACACTCGGCCATCTGGGGGATGAGTCGCTTCAGATAGTCCATGCTGACGATGGGACCGCGGCTGATGTCGTCTTGCCAGGCGCGTATCTTGAAGTTGGGCCAGTCGGTGACGGTCATGCAGGGAATAGCGATGTCTTCGTCAGGATGGCTCATGAAGGCGTGACGGTAGAGTTGCTTGAGGCTTTGGGTGGCATAGAAGAGTCCTGCTGAAGTGGTGGCTTCCATGCGGATGTAGTTGTGCTTGATGGTCATTTTGTAGGCCTGGTCCTCGTTCTCGCTGACACCAAGATGGTCTGTTTTGATCAACTCGATGAAGTGCTTGCCTTTGACGGTACCTCTGGCGAATTGCAGTTGTTTGCCGCTGATTTGGTTGAGGTCTTGTCGAAGCATGGCGACTATCTCGCTGATTTCAGCATCGGCGGCATCGTAGGTCAGTACGATGCTGTTGTCCCANNTGGCTGCAAAAGGCCTGCATGATGAACAGGGCTATGAAAAGGAGTGTCAAGGAAATGTTTTTCATGGCGGAAGGTTTTTTGGCAATAAAATAGAGAGGTGCGGTCGTGATAATCAATAGGTGTTAAAGCGGGAACCCCAGTTGTAGGAGAGTTGCAGAGTGAAGTAGAGCCAAGGGTTGCGCTGTTGGTCCATGACGGGGGCACCCAAAGGGTATCCCTCGACAACGGCTCTGAGGTCTAAGGCTTGGACACGGGTGCGTGATTTCCCAAATTCGAACCTGAGTCCAGCTGACGCGTGCAGACCGGGCGAGAAACGGGTTTTACCTATCCCCTTGGTGAAGGGGGCCTTGCCGACAATCTCAACCCATTGGTCGTGCTGGTCGAAGGTCTGCTCTTCCACGATTTGATCGTAGCCAGAGCTGGTGGGAGCATAGATGAGTACGTAATAATAATAGGGTTTCAGTAACGCTAAGGAAGCCCCTCCCTCGAAGGTCCAGCTTGCCTCAACGCCGCCCCAATAAGGCTTGCCGTAGATGCGGCGCTCTTCACCATAGCCGAAACGCAGTACATAGGCGTTGTTGAGTTTGCCGTAAATGTAAGGCCTTATGTAATAACTTGCCATGTTGATGCTCTTGATTTCGTTCATGGCATGAAGCGAGACCACCTCGGCATGCCAAAGGGTGGTGCGGTTGATGGTGCGAATGCGTCCTGTCTTGAACCCCAGACCGAGTCCTTGGGTGTGGACAGTCACATGGGTTGTAGTCTGGCGGCTATAGACGATGCGCTCCTCTATGGGCTTGTTGTCGTCGGATTGAATATCAATCTCTTGGGCAGGCAACAAAAAAGCGCACGCTCCAAAAAGCGCGAGCAGGGCGATGCGCAACAGGGGTCCCAAGTGAGCGTTCATGGAAAGCTACTGACACCTAAAGGCGGTTAAAAGCGCGTCTCTTTCACGTATTTGTTCGATTCGCCGTAGGCGGGGCAACTTGAATTTGACCTGCATGAACTTAGAAAAATACCTGATACAAAGGCGATTAACAGCGCGATGGCAATTCTTTTCTTCATCTTGAATGTAATTTAGATTGCAAAAATACGTGTTTTTTTCCGAATTATTGTCTTATCTTTGCAGAAAAATAAATTGTTGTGTCATGGAAGTCAAGAAACCAGACATTGAGGCAGGTTGGTATGAGGTGCTGCAACCCCAATTTGAGGCGCCCTATTTTGCCGACCTTAAGCGTTTCCTGCTCAGCGAGAAACGGCAGTACGCAGTTTACCCTCCCGGGCCGCTCATATTCAACGCTTTCAACCTCACGCCTTTTGAAAAGGTAAAAGTCGTTATTTTGGGTCAAGATCCCTATCACGGTCCGGGACAGGCCCATGGCTTGTCGTTCTCGGTACCTGACGGGGTTCCTTTCCCTCCCAGTTTGCAGAATATCTTCAAGGAGCTGCACGACGACCTGGGTGTTCCTATGGCTCGTTCGGGCAATTTGGAGAAATGGGCCCGTGAGGGGGTGCTTCTGCTCAACGCCTCTTTAACGGTGAGGGCAGGGCAGGCGGCTTCGCATTCACATCATGGATGGGAACAGTTTACCGATGCCGCTATCCAGGCGCTGTCGCAACGGAGGGAACATCTTGTATTCCTCCTTTGGGGCAACTATGCCATCGCCAAGCAGAGCCTTATTGACTCGGGCAAACATTTGGTGCTGAAGACGGTGCATCCCTCGCCCTTGTCGGCGCACAGAGGCTTCTTCGGATGCCACCATTTCTCGCAAACGAATCAATACTTGATACAAAACGGAATAGAACCTATAGATTGGAGCTTATGAAACAAATAGTATTCGCCACAAACAACAAGAACAAATTGCGTGAGATGCGCGAAATCATGGAAGGCCTCTATGAGGTGTTGAGCCTTGAGGAGATAGGCTGTCATGAGGAAATCATAGAGGATGCCGACACCATTGAAGGCAATGCCAAAATCAAGGCGGACTATGTCACCAACAAGTATCAAGTGGACTGCTTCGCCGATGACACAGGACTTGAGGTGGAGGCATTGGGAGGGGCACCTGGCGTGTATTCGGCACGTTATGCCGGTGAGCATTGCAGCTATCAAGACAATGTGGACAAGATGTTGGCGGCTATGAAAGGGCAGAAGAATCGTAAGGCTGCGTTTCGCACGATTATCGCCTTGAATTTGGAGGGCAAGTCGTATAGCTTTGAGGGTCGTTGCGATGGACAGATTACTGAGACGCAGCGCGGAACAGAGGGCTTTGGTTACGACCCCATTTTCCAGCCTGATGGCTACGACAAGACCTTTGCCGAATTGGGCCATGAAGTGAAAAACGCAATCAGCCACAGAGGCAGAGCCACGCAGAAACTGTTGGCTTTTTTATCCGCAAGAAGGTCTGAGTGATGAAAAGAAGGATGACCATTTTGCTGTTCCTGTGGCTTGTACCAGGGATGTTGGCCTGGTCGCAGGAAACAGGGCTGCTTGATTACCGAGATGCTTTCGAGGGAGCCTACCAGGCGTTCCCTGATGTTCCACAAGGACTGCTGGAGGCGGTCTCGTTCACCAATACCCAATGTCATCATTTGACGGACGCCAACTATTTTCACGACGATGTCAACGCTATGCCACGCTCGTATGGACTGATGGGTCTGGTGAAGGACGGCAAGGGATACTTTCGCGAAAACTTGCATCTTGTGTCCGACTTGTCGGGCTTTTCTGAAATAGAGATTCTTGAAAGCCCTATTGCTAATGTGATGGCTTACGCTAAAGCTTTCAGTAGATTGGCGGAAGAAACTGACGCACATGAAACCAGAGGCTGGTTAGAGGTGGTCGCACAACTGTCGGAATTGCCGGTGGGGGAGGAAAAGGATGTCTTCCCCATGCAGTCGATGCTCTATTCGGTCTGCCTTTTTCTCAATGATGCCGAGAAGGCGGTGTGTTATGGTTTTGAACAGTATCACATCGATTTGCCTGCTGTTTTTGCTGAGTATGTAGAGATGCTTGCTGCTCCTCAGCTGTCTATGACCCGTGAAACCGACTATCCCCTTGCCATTTGGGATCCCGCTCCTGAATGCAACTGGGAGCCACGCACCAAGCCTGTGAGTGCTGTGGTAATCCACTATACGGAAGGCAGTTATGCAGGTTGCATCAGCTGGTTCAAGAATTGTGATTCAGAGGTTTCGGCTCATTATGTGATTCGTTCTGTCGACGGACAGGTTACTCAGATGGTACGCGAGAAGGACAAAGCCTGGCACGCTCGAACTGCCAATGGCTACACCATTGGGATTGAGCATGAGGCCTACGGCAACATTTGGAGCTTTTTCACCGAGGCGATGTACCAGTCTTCAGCCGACCTTGTAAGGGATATCTGTTCGCGTAACGCCGTTATCAGCGGACATCGCACTTTCTATCGCGACACTCTGGACAACGGTGTTTGTCTCAACAACGGATTGCACGACTTGGGAGGCGAGGGGGCTTGCACAAAAATACGGGGCCACCAGCATTATCCCGACCAGTCGCACACTGATCCTGGCCCTTATTGGGATTGGAATTACTATTACAAGCTTATTAATGAGGGTACTTTCGTAAGCGTTTTGGAAGGCAATGAGGGCCGTCTCGACCATCAAAACTATGGAAACGATGAACGCAGGATTTGGGTGATTCGTACCCCTGAAAGTACGAAGGCTCAACTGACATTCAGTAGTTTCTCGATGGAAGCCGACTATGACTTCCTTTGGATTTACGACGGTGATAACGTCTATGCTCCGAAGATAGGCCGTTGGAATACTCATAACCCTGGTGTGGTGCAGGCATCCGGCAATGCAATGTGTGTCGAATTCCGCTCCGATTGTGATATCAACGCTGCAGGGTGGGAGGCTTCGTGGTCTTCCATAGGTCTCGTCCCAGTAGGTCCTGAAATCGATAAGCCTGATCAAGGCGTGTTTCCCAATCCTACATACGGAAAGTTCAAAGTATGTTCTTGTAACGAAGGCTTTACGGATATGAGTGTCTGTGATGTTTTTGGCAAAATCCTGTTGAAAGCCCGCTTCATGGATACAATCGAAATCGATGCAAGCTCATGGGCTCCTGGCGTCTATGTTGTCAATTACGGAACCCCTGCTGTGTTGGGTAAGGTGGTCAAGTTGGTGAAACTATAAACGGGTTGTTGATACAATAATCGGTGATTAGTTGCGTTCATCTTTTGTTTTTTCCTATCTTTGCAACCTGTTTCAAACTAGAATGAAAGACAAATCAATCATATTCAGGACTTTGTTTCTTGCCGTAGCTTTGATAATAGCTTTTGTAGCACAAGCTCAAGACCCGTGTGAAATTACCAGCAATGTTGAGATGCCCGTGTGTAGCGGGTCTGCTGTGACCTTGAGTGTGCCAGCCAATTATCAGTATTCCTATTATTGGACCCCTGACGGACAGTCAACCAACAGTATTACGGTGCGTCCAGTGCAAACCACTACCTATAGGGTTACGGTTACTGACCAAAACACAGGTGCCGTCATCTGTGAGTCCGACCCGTTCAGGGTTGAGGTGAAGCCACGTTTTAGCATAGATTTCAGACAGGTGAAGTTGACGTGTAGCAACCATGAGGAGCAGAACGGCCGCAACGCTCAAGTTCTTGCATGGGTTGACCCTTCGTCTGAGGTGTATGCAAGTCCTTTTGTCTATCAATGGGATGTCAGCCCGCTCCATATTGCTCCTGGTTGCGACTCGCTGGCCATCGGTCTTGAAGCTTTCCGCTATTACAAAATCAAAGTTACCGACAATCGTGGCTGCATCCAATGGGATAGCGTAAGCCCGAAGGCTTATCCCAACCCGCTTGTTGAAATCAGCACCGATCCTGGTGATACTGTCTATCTGCAAAACCCTCATGTCACCTATTCGTTTGAAAACACGACAGACTCCATCCCTGTCAGTAATTTCTATTGGGTGCTGAACACGGTTTATAATCTTACCTCGAACGAACCTGAGCCTCGGTTTACTTACGTGGAAACGGGGAACTATACCACGGAGTTGAAGGTCTTCAATCCTCAGGGTTGCGACACCTCCTATTACAAGACGATTACGGTGGAACCTGTAAAACTGAAGATACCCACCGTCTTCACACCGAATGGGGACGGGGTGAATGATTATTTCATCATTTCCTTGGACAATGGCAATGGCGGAGGCTCGTCGGGTGGCGACAACGGAGGAACCCGTGACGAAGGGTTGGAATACGAGAACTACGAGCCACTTAACCGTTATTATGAATCCTCGGAACTGACTCTGTTTAACCGTTGGGGACGTGTGGTGTTCCATTCCAAGGATTACCAGAACGATTGGGACGGTGGTGGCCTTTCTGATGGCACCTACTTTTATGTGCTGAAATGTCACGGCCTCAAGCAAGATGCTACTTACCAAGGTTCCGTGATGATTGTAACTGCGCAACGACAATAATACTCTTGAAGATGAAGCATTTTTTTACCGTTGTCATATTAGCCCTTTGCCTCTTATCCGCTTGCAACTCCAGCAACGAGAAGGGTGAATTGTCAACCGACCTTGTCACAAACCCCAAGTCGGCTACCCAGCCTTCCAACAAGCAACCTGTCATTACCTTTGAGAAGACTGAACATGAATTTGGTACAGTGTTGCAAGGTGAAAGGGTTACCTGTACTTTTCATTTTACTAATACAGGCAATATGCCCCTTATCATCAGTAATGTCAATTCCTCATGTGGTTGCACAGTGGGCGATTTCTCACGCACTCCTGTCGAGCCTGGGGAAAGTGGTTCCATCAAGGCCACCTACGACAGTAAAGGCCATCATGGATTCCAAACCCGTACCCTTACAGTAATCAGCAATACTAATCCCAGTAAGACAGTACTTCGCCTTAAAGCCAATGTGAAGACGCCAGACCAGTATTAATTAATAGGGTGTTTGAAGAAGTCTGTTATCAGTATGAATCTAAACTAACAAATTATAAATCAATTGAGATGAACAACTTATTTATCTTATTACAAGAACAAGCCCCACAACAGGGCGGATCCATGTGGTCGAGCATGATTTTTATCGTATTACTTATTGTTGTGTTCTGGCTGTTTTTCATCCGTCCTCAGTCGAAGAAAGCCAAGGAAGAGCAAAAATTCCGCGATGAGTTGAAGAAGGGTGACAAGGTGGTGACTATAGGTGGCTTCCACGGTAAGATTACCGAAGTGAAGGAAACCACAGTAATGCTTTCCGTTTCACCTAATGTTGAGGTTGAAATAGAGAAAACTGCCCTTGTTAAGGATGGTGCGTCCGTTGGCCAGGCGCGTTAAACCATGAATAAAAACTCTTTTTTTACCTTTCTGGTTTTTGTTGCCATTTCAGCCTGTGCGTGGCTGGTGGTGAAACTGTCGGAAGAGTACACGACACAGGCTCAGTTTCGTCTGTGTCTTAAAGATGTGCCTGCCGACAAATGGCTTGTTTCGCCGGAACAGACGGTGAATCTCGTAATGACAACGAATGGTTTTCATACTTTACGCTACAAGATGATGCGTGAGCAGAAACGTAAAGTAGAATTGCCATTGGGCAAGATGGACTATCGTTTTGAGAGTGGAACGACGTATTCATTTAGCCATCTGTATGTTACGGAGAGCGTCGGTGAGATGCTTGATATAAACGCATCCGATTTGGCGATGAATGATTCCAGAGTTTATTTCACTATGGAGCCATTGATGTCGAAAGTGGTTCCAGTGACCCTGAGAAGCGACATCAGGACGCAGCGTCAGTATGAGGTGTATGGGATTCCTGTGCTTGACCCTTCGACAGTGACCGTATATGGTTCCGAGGCGATAATAGACACTTTGAAAACTGTTACCACGCAATTGCTTTCAAAGGTCAATGCCAATTCCGGCTTCACCGAAACGGTGGCGTTGGACTTTTTGGACGGTCAGATACAGTCTGCAGTACAAACAGTCAGCGCAACGGTGCAGGTCGAAAAATACACTGAGACGGATATTCGGGTGCCTCTGATGCAGCCTGATTCGCTCCATGTGCGGTTTTTCCCTGATTCGGTGACGGTGAAGTGCCACGTGTCGTTAAAAGACTATCCAGGGCTGATGCCTGACATGTTTCGTATCGAAGTCGATGAAGAACAACTGAAAACACTCCAACCTTTGTTGAATGTGTCTTTGACAGCCAGCCCCTCGTATGTTCAGGTTCTTAATATCACTCCTGAAAAAGTCGAGTATCTTATTGTGCAATGAAGAAGATTGGTCTTACCGGCAATATTGGCTCGGGCAAATCATGGGTCAGCCAGCTGTTTCAGCGTATGGATATCCCTGTGTTCAATAGCGATGAGGAGGCAAGACGGCTTTATGACCGAAATGACATCCGCGAAGCTATGAAAGCACGATTTGGGGAGGATGTGTATTTGGACGACAATCAGATCAACCGGAAGCGGGTAGCGGAAATCATCTTCAGAGATGCAAAAGCGATGCAGGACGTCGAGCGGATGCTTTATCCCGCCCTCAACGCTTTGTTTGATGAATGGGCTGAAAGGCAGGATGCTCCTTTTGTACTCTATGAGTCGGCTATTATCTTTGAAAAAGGACTTGCCGATCGATTCGATGCAGTTGTCTTGGTGTCGGCTTCCGAACAGACTCGCTTGCGTCGTGTCATGCTTCGAGACCATTGCGACGAAGCAACGGTTCGTGAACGGATGAAAGCACAATGGACTGAAACAGAGAAGCGTGAAAAAGCGGATTATATCATCGAACACGACAACGACGACGAAGACGACTACCTTATTGAACAGGTGCAGACAATTCAAGAAGACATACTTGCGAAGCGCAAGTTTCACTTTTTTTCAAAAAAATGAAAAAAACGCTTGCGCATATCTAAATTTGTTGTACTTTTGCACCCGCATTCAGGAATGAATGATGTCGAGTGGTGTAATGGCAGCACTGCAGATTTTGGTTCTGCCTGTCAAGGTTCGAATCCTTGCTCGACAACTTGAGGTGGAAGAAGACCTGCTACTTTAAGTAACGGGTCTTTTTGTTATAACAATAAGCAGATCTGCAGATGATTACGAAAGATTCAGTAGCAACGCTCACTAACGAAGCCCTGGCCGATAGCGACCGCTTTCTGGTTGAGGTGAAGATTAAACCCAACAATATCATAGAGGTGTATGTTGACTCCGACACCGCCATTACCATTGACGACTGTGTGGAACTCAGTCGCTTCATTGAAGACAAATTGGATCGCGATGTTGAAGATTATGAGTTGAGTGTGATGTCGTGGGGACTTTCGGGTGCTTTGAAGATGGACCGACAGCTTCAGAAGTATGTCGGAATGGAAGTGGAGGTGAAGACAAAGGAGACTGGAAAAATGCAAGGAAAGCTCATTGGTTTTGATGGAGAGAAAATAGAGTTTCAGCCTGCTCCGAAGAAAAACGCGAAAAAGAAAAACACGGAACCCGAAGCCAACCTGATATTGGCCCGAAAAACCACCGAAATCAAACCTGCCATCATTTTTTAATGGCCATTTGTTACCAATTCAACGAGTAAACAATAAACAATTAAACAATACATAAATGGACAACTACAAATTAGTCGAAACGTTTTCCGAATTCAAGGACTTCAAAAACATTGACCGTGAGGCCTTGATGCGTATTATCGAAGATGTGTTCAGAGGAATGCTTGACAAGAAATTCAACGCCAACACTGAAGAATTCATTGACATTATCGTGAATGTTGACAAGGGTGACTTTGAGATTTATCATAACCGCACCGTTGTGGAAGACAATGAATTAACTGATCCGGCACGCGAGATTAAACTTTCGGACGCTATCAAGATCGAGCCAGACTTTGAGGTTGGCGATGATGTGAGTGAGGTGCTGAAGATTGAGACCTTCGGACGACGTGATATTCTGGCCCTTCGTCAGAACCTGCAGGCTAAAGTACTTGAATATGAAAAGGAAAACATCTTCCAGAAGTATAAGGAAAAGGTGGGCGAAATCATCACTGCTGAGGTTACCCACGTTTGGAAGCGTGAACTGATTGCCATTGATGATGAAGGGATTGAACTCACCCTTCCTCGTGGTGAACAGATTCCGGAGGATCAATATAAAAAAGGTGACTCTGTGCGCGCTATCGTGAAGAGTGTTGATAATGTCAACGGATCGCCCGTGGTTGTCCTGTCGCGTACCTCCGAAATCTTCCTGCAACGTCTTTTGGAAACAGAGGTGCCTGAGATTTATGATGGTCTTGTTACAGTCAAGAAGATTGTCCGCGAGCCAGGCCAACGTGCCAAGATTGCCGTTGAGAGTTATGATGACCGCATCGACCCCGTGGGTGCATGCGTTGGTATGAAGGGTTCGCGCATTCACGGTATTGTCCGCGAATTACGCAACGAGAATATTGATGTGATTAACTGGACGACGAATCCGAAACTGTTCATCCAACGTGCCCTCAGCCCCGCCAAAATCTCAGAAATCCGCATCAGTGACGACAATACGATGGCTAACGTCTATATGGAGAACGACCAAATCAGTCTTGCCATCGGTAAGGGAGGTTATAATATCAAGCTTGCCGGACGTTTGACGGGTTACGAGATTGATGTGTATCGCAACAGCGAAGCCAACATCGATGAAGAGGATGTTGATCTTCAGGAGTTCTCGGATGAAATCGATCAATGGGTCATTGACTCACTCGTCAAGATGGGTTGCGACACCGCAAAGAATGTGCTCTCATACACTCCCGAAGAGGTGGCTAACCGAGCCGATCTTGAAATGGATACGGTTGAAGAGGTGTTCCGCATCCTCAAGTCAGAATTTGAACAAGATGCCGAATGATGCCGAGGCATTGCTATTAAAAATAAACGAGAAACAAAGAGAAAGAAACTATGTCCGAAGAAGCTAACACTACCATCCGATTGTCGAAAGCGGCAAAAGAATTCAATGTGGGTGTGACGACAATCCGCGAGTTCCTTGCAAAGAAAGGATTTCAGGTTGATTCGTCACCCAATGCAAAGCTCACGGCAGAGATGTATAATCTGATCGTGAAGGAATATCAGGGCGAGAAGGATGTGAAGAATGAGGCCAAGAAATTGGGCAACATCACTTACAAGGGAGGGTCTGTTTCCGTTGATTCGGCATCCTCGTCATCAGTAAAGCCGGAAAACAATGAGGTGGAGGAGGTTATTATTCGCACGAACACGATGTCGCCTATCATTACCGATAAGCCCCGTTCCTTGGAAGAAACCAAGGCTGATGAATCCTCCCAGCCAGTCGTAACTGATACTACCGATGCTATTCCTGCTGAACCTGTGTCAGAAGTAAAGGTTGAAGAGCAACAGCACGAACAGAAAGCTGCTGAAACAGATCCATTTGAGGGAACATCGCTGAAGGTGTTGGGGAAAATCGATCTTGACAGTCTCAAGCCCAAAACGCACCCTGAGAAAAAAGACAAGGAGCAGCCTAAGAAGGAGCAAAAGCAGGAACAAAAGCAAGAGCAAAAGCATGAACCGAAACCAAACCAACCGAAATCGCAGTCGGAAAAGCAGCAGCAACCCCAATCCAAACCACAGCCTAAGCCCCAGTCTCAGCCGAAACCAAAGGAGACACCTCAAGAGAAGCCTCAATCCAAGCAGGAGGTTACTATTGAGAAAAAGGAGCAGATTCCTACAGAACCTAGGTTCATCAAGACGGAAGTCCAGAAGCTGGAAGGCCCTAAAATTTTGGATAAAATTGAGCTGCCGGATGAAAAGAACCGCACCAAGGCAACCCCTGAGCGCAAACGTAAGCGTAAACGCATCAGCGGAAAACCCGAGGGATCATCAGAGAACCCTGTCGACCCTAACGCAAAGCAACAAGGTCAGAATAAAGGTCAAAAACAAGACAAACAGAAACAAGGAGGAGGTGGGAATGAAGGCAAGAAAGGCTCCAAGGATTCCGCTAAGCCTTCAAAGAAAGACCGAAATCGCCAAGCAAAACATGAGGAAAAAGTGGAGCTGAGCGACGAGGAAATCTCGAAGCAGATTAAGGATACCCTCGCCCGCTTGTCACCGATGGGTAAGTCGAAGACATCTAAGCACCGTCGTGAGAAGCGTCAGCAGGTGGCTGGTAACATGATGGAAGAGATGATGCGTCAGGAAGAGGAGAAGAAGGTGCTGAAAGTTACAGAGTTTGTTACTGCCAACGAGTTAGCTACGATGATGAATGTGCCGGTGGTGAAAGTTATCGGTACTTGCATGAGCCTGGGTATGCCTGTCTCTATCAACCAGCGTCTTGATGCTGAAGCTTTGTCTGTCGTGGCAGAGGAATTTGGATTCCAAGTTGACTTTGTTAGTGCCGAAGTGCAGGAAGCCATTGCTGAAACTGAAGAGAAGGATAAGAAAGAGGATTTGGTACCAAGGGCTCCTGTTGTTACCGTTATGGGTCATGTCGACCACGGTAAAACCAAGCTTCTCGACTATATCCGTAATACCAACGTTGTGGCTGGTGAGGCTGGCGGTATCACCCAGCACATTGGTGCATACGAGGTTACTACTGAAAGCGGTCGTAAGATTACCTTCTTGGATACGCCTGGTCACGAAGCCTTTACGGCTATGCGTGCTCGTGGTGCTAAGATTACGGATGTCGCCATCATTGTGATTGCAACCGATGATAATGTGATGCCTCAGACCGTTGAAGCTATCAACCACGCTCAGGCCGCTGGTGTTCCTATCGTGTTTGCCTTGAATAAGATTGATAAACCGACCGCACAACCCGACCGTATCCGTGAACAACTCGCCAAGATGAATATTCTTGTGGAGAGTTGGGGCGGTAAATACCAGGAACAGGAAATCGCAGCCAAAATCGGTACCAATGTGGATGCGTTGCTGGAAAAGGTGTTGCTTGAGGCCGAGTTTTTGGACTTGAAGGCCAACCCGAAGCGTTTGGCTAAAGGCACGGTCATTGAGTCGGCTTTGGACAAGGGCAGAGGTTATGTGGCTAAGATTTTGGTGCAAAACGGTACGCTGCACATCGGAGATATGGTGCTGGCCGGTACTACTTACGGTAAGGTGAAGGCTATGTTTGACGACCATAACAAGCAGGTGAAGGAAGCTGGTCCTTCCACACCGGTATTGCTACTTGGACTGAACGGTGCACCAATGCCTGGTGACGGATTTAATGTGATGACTGATGAACGTGAAGTGAAAGCAATTGCCAATCGTCGCGAGCAATTGCAACGTGAGCAGACCCGTCGTACCAGCCCGCATATCACTTTGGATGAAATCGGTAGACGTATCGCTATTGGCGACTTCAAGGAACTGAATATCATCGTCAAGGCTGATGTGGACGGTTCTGTTGAGGCTCTGGCCGACAGTTTGCTGAAACTGTCCACTGAAGAGGTGCAGGTGAATGTGATTCACAAATCAGTGGGTGCTATCAGCGAATCAGATATCATGTTGGCTTCAGCATCCAATGCCGTTATTGTGGGCTTCAATGTGCGTCCTACAGCTCAGGCACGTAAGATGGCCGAACAGGAGAAGATAGATATCCGCCTCTATTCGATTATTTACACAGCTATTGAGGAAATCAAAGCAGCTATTGAAGGTATGTTGGCACCTGAAATTGAGGAAGTCGTGACGTGCAACTTGGAAATTCGCGAAACCTTCAAGATCAGCAAGGTCGGTACCATTGCAGGCTGTATGGTTTTGGACGGTAAGGTGACCCGTAATACCAAGATTCGTGTTATTCGCGACGGTATTGTGGTCTATACGGGAACTCTTGGATCCCTGAAACGTTACAAGGACGATGTGAAAGAAGTCGCTGCTGGTATGGATTGCGGCTTGAATATTGAGAACTTCAATGACATAAAAGTTGGTGACATCATTGAGGGCTATACCGAGAAGGAAGTGGCTCGCAAGTTGTAAGATGTGAAGTTTATGGATATTGAGGATAAGACGAAATTGGTAGGCAATGACCTGAACGAGGTGTCGCAAGATGAGACTTTTGGAGGTGTCCAAGATGCGCAGAACCAAGAAGATGAGTATCATGTGATACCCTTGAAAGGCATGTTTGAGAACTGGTTTCTCGACTACGCATCGTATGTCATCCTCGAACGCGCCGTGCCTGCCATTGAGGATGGACTGAAGCCCGTGCAGCGCCGTATCCTGCATTCGATGGATGAGCTCGATGACGGACGTTTCAATAAGGTGGCGAACATCGTGGGCAACACGATGAAATACCACCCGCACGGTGATGCCTCCATAGGTGACGCTCTGGTGCAGCTGGCCCAGAAAGACCTGCTGATGGACACACAAGGTAACTTCGGCAACATCCTCACAGGTGACGATGCCGCTGCCCCGCGTTATATCGAGGCACGCCTATCGAAGTTCGCCAAAGAGGTCGTCTTCAACCATAAAACCACTGACTGGACACGTTCCTATGACAACCGCAATGCCGAGCCTGTCTCGCTGCCGGTGAAATTCCCGCTGCTGTTGGCACAAGGCACTGAAGGCATTGCAGTGGGTTTGGCCTCCAAGTTTCTGCCCCATAACTTCAACGAGCTGATTGATGCCTCTATCGCCTATCTTCGTGATGAGCCTTTCACACTCTATCCCGACTTCCCGACGGGCGGCCTGATGGATGTGTCGAATTACAATGACGGTTTACGGGGGGGCAAGGTGCGCATCCGTGCCAGAATCAGCCAACAGGACAAGAAGACGTTGGTCATCAGCGAGATACCCTACGGAACCACCACGGGCAGTGTCATCGACAGCATCGTGAAGTGCAACGACAAGGGAAAAATCAAAATCAAGAAGATTGATGACAACACGGCTGAGCAATGCGAGATTGTCATTTATCTGAATCCTGGCGTCTCGCCCGACCAGACTATCGATGCCTTGTACGCCTTCACGGATTGCGAGGTGTCCATTTCACCCAACGCCTGTGTCATCGTCAACCAACATCCGGTATTTATGGGTGTGAGCGAGATTCTGAAACTCAGCACCGACCGCACGATGGAACTTCTCAGTTGGGAGTTGCGTATCCTCATCGAAGAGCTGGAGAACAGTTGGCACTGGATCTCATTGGAGAAGATTTTCTTCGAGAAGGGCATCTATAAGGAACTGGAAAACAAGGACTATGAGACTTGGGACGACCAATTGACGGGCATTGAGCGACGCTTCGACAAGTATCGCAAACTGCTGAAACGCGAAATCACGCGCGAGGATGTAGAGAAGCTATGTGAGAAGCCCGTGCGCAAGATCTCAAAGTTCGACATCAAGAAAGCTGACGAGCAATTGGCCGATATCGAGAAGCGCATGGAAGAGGCCAAATACAACCTCGACCATATCGTGGACTATACCATAGACTATTTCATGCACATCAAGGAGAAATATGGTGAGGGTCGTGAGCGAAAGACCGAAATCCGCAACTTCGACAATATCTCGGCAGTGGCTGTGGCCGCCAACAACGAAAAGCTATATGTCAACAAGGACGAGGGTTTCGTGTGCACGGGTGAGGGTCTGAAACGCGAGAAGAACAAGGAAGCCTACGAATATGTATGCGACTGCTCCGATATGGATGATATTATCGTCTTCCACGAGGACGGCAAGTACGCTGTGGTCAAGTTGCAGCCGAAACTCTTTGTGGGTCAGAAGGTGATTCATGTCGACGTGTTCCACAAGAACGACGACCGTACCACCTACAATGCCGTCTATCGTGACGGTAAGACGGGTGCGCCGCACTATGTGAAGCGTTTCGCCGTGAAGGGTGTCACCCGTGATAAAGAATACGACCTCACGCAGGGCAAGCCTGGCTCGAAAGTGCGCTATTTCTCATGGAACCCGAATGGCGAGGCGGAAATTATCAAGGTGACGCTGATGCTCTTCAATAAGAAGCAGAAGACCGTAGACTACAACTTTGCCGACTTGGCCGTGAAAGGCCGTGATGCGCGTGGCAACCTGCTCACCAAGTATGATGTGAAGGATGTCAAGAAGGGTGGGGATGGTGTTTCTACGCTTGATGCCCGTGAGATTTGGTACGACGATACGGTACGCCGTCTCAACGCTGACAAACGCGGGCAATACCTCGGTGCCTTTGAAGGTGAAGACAAGATTTTGCAAATCTTCAGCAACGGCGAGTTCAAGATTTCGGGTTTCGACCTCAATACTCACTTCGATGACGATATGGTGGATATTCGCAAATTTGACCCCGAGGAGGTCTTCTCTGTGGTATACATCGAAGGCGAGACTCAGAAACATTATCTGAAGCGATTCACCATCGAGGCCGAGACCAAGATAAACAGCCGAGCTTCCTTTATCGGGGAACATCCTGAGGCGAAGTACTTGGGCATGAGTACCGACGATTTGCCGCGATTGAACCTGAGCTACAAGGTCAGCGATGCGGGCAACAGCTTCCCCGACGACGAGGTCAACGTGGAAGAGTTTATCGGCATCAAGAGCTACAAGGCCAAGGGTAAGCGCCTCTCGACCAGAGAGATTGACAGTTGGCAGTTTTTGGAACCTTACGAGCCAGAGCCCAGCGAGGGAGAGGATATGACTCTTCAACAGGCTCAGGGAGCTGAGAACGCTGATACCCCAGTGACACCTGAAGTGCATGAGAACGAAGCAAAGATAGTCGTCAACCCGGCTGATGTGCCGCTGGAGATTGTGGAACCGATGGGCGATGGCGTTCAAATGGATTTGTTTAATGAATTAGGTGATGACACGAATTAACTATCTGATAGGACTGCTTTGTGCCATGCTGCTCACAGGTTGCCAAACCGATTTGAAGTTGGCTAAGAAATATGTGGCAGAGCGGACTGACATCCGCGCTGCCGTTTATTTTCCGGAACGGGCTGAGGTTAAGGTAGAGTACAATCCCCAGTTGGATAAGAAGACAGAGGTGCTGAACGGTTTCAGTCAGGATTTGTTTTTGGATGTCATGTATGCAGCCTATGCCGATGCGATGTTGGCGTATGGAGTTGATGTATATGTTCCTGATAATATAGACGATGTGCAGGTGGATTCCACTCATTGGCTGGTGGTGCTGTCACGGTTGGAAGTTGTGGGGCGCGTCACAGAATACGAGGACTATCTCTTCAGCGACACTGATGAATTCAGCTATAAGCATCCCTTGAATACCGTCAATGTAGCCTCATGGTTCGAAATCAACGACAGCGTATGGTTGCCTGTGCTGTATTGCGAGCATAATTTGATAGACAGCTTTGATTCCCGTACTGACTATTCCTTTTGGTCAGGCAATCTGGACTATGACTATACCATTGACACGTTGACGCTTGAAGATGTCTACAACTATGCTGTGTATCTTGGCAGACTTTATGCGGGTTATACCTACGACTATATGATGAACGATTACGTGAACACGGAATTGAAAAAGCGAAACGCCTTGTATCAGGTGCAACTGCGTTATGACCCGTATAAAAAACAGTTGCGCTATGCTACAGATGGAGACGGGTTTGTGGAATTAGAATGACGGCAACGCTGGGTTTCTTTTGGCTTGGTTTCAAATAATTGAGTATTTTTGCACTTCATAAAAATAAGAGAAAATGGCAAGAATCATGGCAATAGATTTGGGAAGAAAACGATGCGGCATCGCCGTGACCGACCCTTTGCAGATTATTGCCAACGGGCTGACCACCGTTCCATCGGCACAACTCGTTGATTTCGTTTTGGATTATTTGAAAAAAGAAGAAGTGGAGACTCTTGTTATCGGTGAGCCGAAGGATATGCATAATCAACCTTCCGATTGTTCAAAATATATCGACCCTATCGTTAATCGTCTGAAAAAGTTGTTGCCCGATTTGAACATTGTTCGTTATGACGAGCGGTTTACATCTGTGATGGCACATCAGACTATGATAGACGCCGGGCTCAAAAAATCGAAGAGACAGGACAAGGAATTGGTTGACACCATAGCGGCCACCATCATTCTTCAGTCTTATATGGAATCTATAAAATTTAAACTATGATATTACCAATTGTTGCATACGGACATCCCACCTTGAAAGCAATTGCACAGGACATCACGCCTGATTATCCCGAATTAGATACCCTGTTGAAGGATATGTGGGAGACTCTTGCCCATTCAGAGGGCGTAGGTTTGGCAGCACCGCAAGTCAATCGATCCATCCGCCTTTTCATCGTCGACGGTAATCCTTTCTATCCCGACTATCCTGATGGCAAGGACTTTAAGCAGGTTTTCATCAACGCTCAGCTTCTTGAGGCATTTGGCGACGAGGTACCTTTCAAGGAAGGCTGTCTCAGTCTGCCTAATATTTATGAGGAAGTGGTGCGTCCTGATAAGATTCGCATCAAGTATCTTGATGAAAACTTCCAGGAGCACGAAGAAGTTTTTGAAGGCATCCGTTCCCGTATTATCCAGCATGAATACGACCATCTTGAGGGTCATGTTCACGTCGACCGTATCGCTCCGCTGCGTAAGACTTTGTTGCAAGGCAAGTTGCGTGCTATCACGGAAGGCAAGTGTGATGTGGACTACCGCATGGTTTTCCCCCATAAGAAAAAACACAGATAAAACTTAATATCATGAAGAAATCACTGAACGTTATAATTGCTGTCGTACTGGCATTCGGTATGATGGCTTGTGGAGAGAAGAAAATTACCCAAGAAGACCTTAAGGCCTCTGAAGCTAAGTTGTTTAATGAGGACCAATCAATAAATGAGGAAGTTGCACCAGAAGTGGCGGAGCAATACTGTCAATTTGTGAAGCAAAACCCCGATGACAGCACGGCGGCCATGTGGCTGTATCATGCTATGGAGATTAATATTATGTTGCAGGATGTTGATAAGAGTGTTGAATTAGGTAATCAACTTGTTTCACAATATCCCGATTCTGAATGGGCTCCGATGAGTTTGTTTTTAATGGGGTCGTATGTTTATGGTGACTTGGTCAACGATACTGCTCAAGCCCACATTATGTTTCAACGGTTAATTGACGAGTATCCTGAAAGCGGCCTTGTTGAGGATGCTCGTAAATCTATTGAATATTTAGGTTTGACACCAGAAGAGATTTTTACACTCATGATGATGTCACAGATGGAGGAGGAAGAAGAAGTGGAACTTTGAGTAAAAACTTTTGAAAAAAAAAGCCTGCGAGCATCTCCTCGCAGGCTTTTTTTTTGATAGACAGGTTGGATGTTCAGCAGAAAGCAGCTTTCAGCTTCTCTACCAGGTCGAGCTTTTCCCATGAGAAGAACTCAACGTTCTTGTAGATGTGCTCGCCTTCCCTGAAGGTGTCGCTGTCTTCGTAGTAAACTTCCACTTTGCGAGTCTCATTTTTACGTCCAAAGTGTCCGTAGGATGCTGTTTCTTCAAAGATGGGATTAGTAAGCCCGAAACGTTTCACGATAAAATAGGGACGCAGGTCAACCAATTCCTTTACTTTGAGGGCGATTTCAGCGTCACTCATTTTTACGTGCGATGTCCCTTCTGTATTGATATAAAAGCCTACAGGCTCAGCTTTACCAATAGCATAGGCGATTTGCACCAGGGCTTGGTCGCAAATGCCTGCAGCCACGAGGTTCTTGGCGATGTGGCGTGCGGCGTAGGCAGCCGAACGGTCTACTTTCGAGCTGTCCTTTCCTGAGAAGGCACCACCACCATGGGCACCTCGTCCACCGTAGGTGTCGACGATAATCTTACGGCCCGTAAGACCTGTGTCGCCGTGGGGACCTCCGATAACGAACTTGCCCGTGGGATTCACGTAGAGTTTCATGTCCTCGCCAAAGAGTTTCTTCAAACGGGCGGGCAACTGTTTCTTCACCCTCGGGATGAGGATGTTACGCACATCGGCCTCGATTTGTTTCTGCATGGTTTCGTCATCGGCAAATTCGTCGTGCTGTGTGCTGATGACGATAGTGTCAATACGCAGCGGCTTCCATCCTTCGCCGTATTCCACAGTGACTTGCGATTTGGCATCGGGGCGGAGGTATTTCATCTTTTTACCCTCGCGGCGGATGTTGGCCAGCTCTTGCAACAGCAGGTGCGACAGGTCGATGGTAAGGGGCATGTAGTTTTCGGTCTCCTTGCAGGCGAAGCCGAACATCATGCCTTGGTCGCCGGCCCCTTGGTTCTCCGGGTCGTCGCGTCCTACACCCATATAGATGTCGTTGGATTGACCATGTAAGGCGGAGAGCACGCCGCACGATTGTGCATCGAACTGATATTCTGACTTGTTGTATCCGATGCGGTCGATGACGCGACGGGCAATGTCCTGGATTTCAACGTAGGCATTGGTGCGGATCTCGCCAGCCACGACGACGAGTCCGGTGGTAACTAAAGTCTCGCAAGCCACCTTTGAGGTGGGATCATAACGTAGAATCTCGTCCAATACGGCATCCGAAATCTGGTCGGCTACCTTGTCGGGATGACCCTCGGAGACGGATTCTGAAGTGAAATAATAACCCATAACAAATTGTTTATTAGTTAGTTAATAATAAATTTGTGTGGGAAGTGTTGACTGAAAGGGAAGGAAAAAGCATTGGTTTAGCATTTTTTCTTGTGGTTGCAATCAAATCAAATCTTTCCACG